>Ga0074199_1000147_pt1 | contig 144743 bp, 119 predicted proteins | sample EPASupsiteSAE347_FD_64528 | JGI IMG/M metagenome (GOLD analysis project Ga0074199, IMG submission 64528) | Bioremediated contaminated groundwater from EPA Superfund site, New Mexico - Sample SAE3-47 | ecosystem: Environmental > Aquatic > Deep subsurface > Groundwater > Contaminated ... | reverse complement strand
CACCCAGATCTCATCCACCCGGTCGGTGGCCCTGGCCTCAATCAGCAGCGGTGCCATATAGACCACCACGCGGGAACCACGGATTCGTGCCTGCTCAATCTGCTGCAGGGCAAGCTCCTTGATGGCTGGGTGAAGGATCGCCTCAAGCTGCTGCCGCCTGTCCGGTTCGTTAAAAACCATCTCCCGCACTGCCTGACGGTTCAGGCTGCCATCCGGCTGCAGGGCCTGTTGTCCGAACAGCTCCACAATCCGTTGCAGGGCAGCGGTGCCCGGAGCCACCGCATCCCGCGCAAGCTGATCAGCATCAATCACCTCTGCACCATGTTCGGCCAGGAATGCCGCAACACTGCTCTTGCCGGTGGCGATACCGCCTGTCAGTCCGATAGTCAACATGGCGCAATAGTAGCAGAGCATACCGGGGCTGACCAGATTTTTCCCTTGAGTTGGCAGGGCTGATAGTGTAAAAGATTTGTTTCACGGGCGGTTAGCTCAGCTGGATAGAGCGTTGGCCTCCGAAGCCAAAGGTCGCTGGTTCGAATCCAGTATCGCCCGCCATATCAGAACCAAAGGGGACCGCTGGTCCCCTTTCTATTTTCATGCTGCGGAGGTGTCCCATGGCCAGAGGTGGTTTTGAACTGTCTGATGCCGTAGCACCGCTGGTCATCCGTATCCCGCTGGGGCTGATCTTTCTTGCCCATGGTTCGCAAAAGCTGTTCGGCCTGTTTGGCGGCAGCGGTCTGACGGCAACCTTTGCCACCTTTGAGCAGAAACTGGGGATCCCGCCGATCTTTACCCTGTTGGCGATCATTGCCGAGTTTGGCGGTGGTCTGGGGGTACTGACCGGGTTCCTGACCCGTGTGTCGGCAGCCGGTATCGCCTCGGTGATGGCGGTGGCGATTTACAAAGTACACTGGGCCCATGGTTTCTTTTTGAATGCCAACTGCGTCTCCGGACGCGGCCACGGTATCGAGTTCACGCTGGCCCTGCTGGGGATGGCGGTGTACCTGATGGTGGCCGGTGGCGGCAAGTGGTGTATTGACCGCCTTATTTTCAGGGCCTAGAAGCATCAATCAACCTGTCAGGCGGGCTTTTGGCCCGCCTTTTCTGTGTAAGGAGTAGTAGCGTGGAAGCTATGTTTAACCAGGAAGAAGTCAATAAACGTCGTACCTTTGCCATTATCAGCCACCCTGACGCCGGTAAGACCACCATTACCGAAAAGCTGCTGCTGTTCGGCGGCGCCATCCAGCAGGCCGGTGAGGTGAGGGCGCGCAAATCCGGTCGTCATGCCACTTCAGACTGGATGGAGCTGGAAAAGCAGCGTGGCATTTCGGTTACTTCGTCGGTGATGAAGTTTACCTATGACGGCTTTGAGATCAATCTGCTGGACACCCCCGGTCACAACGATTTTTCCGAGGATACCTACCGGGTGCTGACCGCCGTTGACTCGGCCCTGATGGTGATCGACTCGGTCAAGGGGGTGGAGAGCCAGACCAAGAAGCTGCTGGATGTCTGCTGTCTGCGTGATACCCCGATCATGACCTTTATGAACAAGCTTGACCGGGAAGGGCAGGAGCCGCTTGACCTGCTGGATGATGTGGAAAAGAACCTGGGGATGCAGACCGCTCCCATGACCTGGCCGATCGGCATGGGTAAGCGCTTCCGTGGCACCTATCATCTCTATAGTAAAGAGGTGCTGCTGTTTGATCCTGATGCCGAGCATGGGGTTGACCGCATTGTGACTGTGCAGGGACTGGATGATCCACTGCTGGATGAATTGCTGGGTAGTCAGGCCGAAGAGCTGCGTAACGATGTGGAGCTGCTGGAAGGGGCTGCCCATCCCTTTGATCTGGATGCCTATCTGGCAGGGCGTCAGACCCCGGTCTTTTTCGGCAGTGCCATCAACACCTTCGGGGTGCAGCAGCTGCTGGATACCTTTGTCCAGAATGCCCCCCACCCCCGGCCCCGCGCCACCACCACCCGGTTGGTCTCCCCCTATGAGGAACCGTTTTCCGGCTTTGTCTTCAAGATTCAGGCCAATATGGACCCGGCCCACCGCGACCGGATCGCCTTTTTCAGGATCTGCTCGGGCCGTTTTGAACGTGGCATGAAGGTGCGCCACCTGCGTCTGGGGCGTGATTTCCAGATCAGCAATGCCACCATCTTCATGGCCCAGGATCGTAGCAATGTGGAAGAGGCCTTCCCCGGTGACATCATCGGCATTCACAACCATGGCACCATCAAGATCGGTGATACCTTTACCCTGGGAGAGGAGATGAAGTTTACCGGTATCCCCAGCTTTGCGCCGGAACATTTTCGCAAGGTGCGGCTGCTGAACCCGATGAAGTCCAAGGCCCTTGAGAAAGGGCTGGTGCAGCTGGCTGAAGAAGGTACGACCCAGGTATTCAAGCCGATCTTCGGTGCGGAGTGGGTGGTTGGTGCAGTTGGTATCCTGCAGTTTGAGGTGGTACTGCACCGGCTGGAGTTTGAGTACGGTGTCAAGATCGCCTATGAACCGGTGGCCTATGCCACGGCCCGCTGGGTAACCGGTGAAAAGAAATTGATCGAGGATTTTGAGAAGAAAGAGAAGATGAACCTCTATATTGATGGCGAAGGCAAGCTGACCTACATGGCAGGCAGTCAGTGGCGTTTGGATAACACCATCGAAAACTGGCCGGATCTGGAGTTCCACGCTACTTCAGAGCACTCATAATGGCATTGAACGTGAAAGCAACCTGGCGGGCGATGACCGATCTGCCTACGGATCATTTTCCGCTGATCCTGCCTGATGTGCACAAGGTCGCTGCCTTTTTTGTCCTGCGGCGCCTGAAACGGTTGGGGTACTCCAACTGCCGGGTGGACAGCAGTGCCAAAGGGCTGGTGGTGTATGCCCAAAGATAAAAAAGGCGGCCAGTTCTCAGCTGGCCGCCTTTTTGTTGTTGTATAACGGGATCTGACTAGCCCATGAACTTGCCAATCTCGTAGCCGATCTGCCCCAGCGGCAGCACTTCATCAGCCACCCCGCCATCCACACAGGCCTTGGGCATGCCGTAAATGGTCGAGGTTGCTTCATCCTGTACCAGGGTCACTCCCCCTTTTTGCTTCAGCAGCTGCATCCCCTTGAAACCATCATTGCCCATGCCGGTTAAGACCACCCCCAGCATGGAGCCAGCCGTGGCCTCTGCCATGGAAGAGATCATCAGGTCTACGGAAGGGATATAGACATACTGGGGGTAGGCCGAGGTCGGAGCTGTCTTGACCACCAGACCGCCGGCGCCGCGTACTACCTGGGTGTGCATGCCGCCGGGCGCGATCAGGATGGTACCCGGTTTGATCGCTTCACCATCAACCGCCTCTTTGACCGTTATGGAACACTTGGCATTCAGACGGTCGGCATAGGGACCGGTAAAGGCCTTGGGCATGTGGATCGCCACCACGATACCATAGGGGAAGTTCATCGGGATGCGGGAGATGACCTCCTGCAGTGCCACCGGTCCGCCGGTTGAGGCGCCGATGCCGACATGGGTGATCTTTTTGGAATGGATCTTCGAGGTCTTGACGGCTGCCCGAGGGGGGGGCGCAGCCAGAGTGCCCGGACGGGGCATGCTCAAGCCGCTTGCCGGACGCAGGATACGGGAACGGGTCGCTTCACGAACCTTTTTGAGCAGTTCATCACGGAAGATGTTCTGGGCATCGGATGAATCGGTGACGTTTTTGGGGATATAGTCCAACGCCCCGGCGTCCAGCGCCTCAAAGGTTGCCTTGGCCCCTTCGTTGGTAAGGGTGGAAACCATCAGGACCTTGGTGGGGGCCTTGGCCATGATCTGTTTCAGCGCAGAAATCCCGTCCATGCGCGGCATTTCAACGTCCATGGTGATCAAGTCAGGCTTCAGGGCGATTGCCTTTTCAACCCCTTCAACCCCGTCACTGGCAGTGCCGACGACCTCAATGGAGGGCTCTTTGATCAGGATGCCACGGATGGCCATCCGCATGAAGGATGAATCATCAACAATCAGAACACGGGTCTTGCTACCCGACGTTGGAGAAAACATCATGCCTCCGTTGGTTATTCCTTGGAAAATATGGACGCTACCAGCTCTTTGACATCAGGTACGGCATCATCCAGCTCGTAGCAGAACCGTTCAATATCAAGCTGTGCAAGGTTCGGGTGCTGCTCTTTCAGTATGGACCAGCCTTCCTCTTCAGACAGATTGAAACTGGCCCAGACATTGCCGCCATAGTACAGGTCCCTGACTGAACAGAACAGGTCCGCCAGGTTGACAATGGCACACAAAACCGGATCACTGCTGGCCTCCCGCGGGGTGTGGTGGTACAGGATCACTTCACGGTAGGCCTCAGGAAAATTCCATTTTTCTGCAATGCAGTAGCCGATTTCGTTGTGGGTGGTCGAGAACGCTTCCTGCTCCAGGTCAATCAGACGTACCGGACGGATCTTGATGGTCGTCAGAATCTGGGAAAAGGTCTCGGGCTGGTAGTAACTCAGCACCACCTCGCCGATATCATGCACAATACCTGCGAGATAGGCCTTCTCAATGTCGGCGTAGCGGATTTTTTCGGCAATGATCTTGGATACCATGCCGACGCCGAAGGCATGGGCCCAGAAGGTGCTGATGTCAATCACGCCACCCTTGTCTTCAAAGGCGCTGATGAACGAGGAGGTCAGGGCGATTTCCTTGATATGACGAATGCCAAGGTAGACCAGTGCACGCTTGAGCGAGGTGATTTCCTGGGAGGGACGATAGATGGGGGAATTGACCATCTTCATGACCCGTGCGGTCATGACCTGATCGGTCAGCATCAGGTCTGCCACCTTGTCTACATTGACGTCCGGGTCGTCAAGCAGTTGCAGTACCTGGGTTGCCACAACCGGAATCGTGGGCAGGTCATCGATCTTGGCCACCATCTGGCGGGCTGTTTCCAACATTGCCTGTTTATCCATCGTGGGATCCCCCGCTATTTCTTATAACCAAAACCGCCTGGAAAATGAACGGTCTTGAACTTGTCATTAACGCCGTGAAGGGATTCGGACTGGCCAACAAAGAAGTACCCGTAGGGTTGCAGGTTATTGTAAAAATGCTGTACAACCTTTGATTTTGAAGCGAGGTCAAAGTAAATCAGGACGTTGGCGCAGAAGATGAAGTCGAAGCTCTTCATGAAGACCATCTTGGTGTCGTCGTACAGGTTCATCTTGTTGAAGGTGACAAATTTTTTGACATCCGGTGAGAGGATGAACTTGCCGGCATCCTCCTTGAAATATTTCTTCTTGTACAGATCCGGCACGTTACGAACTGAGTAGGCGTTGTAAATCCCCTCTTTGGCCTGGGCTACCACGGTCTCGTTGATATCGGTACCGATGATTTCGATGATCCAGTCCTTGAGGATGGTGGCCCGTTTTTCCAGCAGGATCATGGCCAGGGTGTAGGCCTCTTCACCGGAGGATGAGGCGGCAGACCAGATCCTCAACTTCCGGAACCCCATTTTGCCTTTGGCTTCAACGATCTCCGGCAGGAATTTGGTCTCAATGGCGTTCAATTGAGGCACACAGCGGAAGAAATAGGTTTCATTCGTGGTGACTTCATCAAGCAGAAAACGCAGTTCTTCACCACCACGGGGGGATTTCAGCAGGCCGTAATAATCCATGGCACTTTTGGTGCCGGTGGCCTCCATCCGTTTGGTAAGACGGCTTTCAAGGAAATATTTTTTTGTGGTGTGGAAGTACATCCCGCACAGATTATAAATAAAATCTCGTAGTAGTTCGAAATCCTTATCAGATATAGCCACGTTACGTCCCTCTTTCGTGTTAAGCTGATGCTTTAGCGCCCGCCGGACGCCCCTTCGCCGCCATCAACCATGCCGACCGGGTCAACAATCAATGCAACCCGTCCATCCCCCAGAATGGTTGAGCCGGCAATACCGGTGACATTGGCCAGGTACTTGCCCAGTGACTTGATGGCCACTTCCTGCTGTCCCACCAGGCGGGTTACCACCAGACCAACCCGCTTGTCCGCAGAGCCGATCACGACGATGTAGCAGAAATTGTCCTGCTCACGGCAACGCCTGACGTTGAAGACCTGCTCCAACCGGACCAGCGGCAGCACCATATCGCGCAATTTTAGGACTTCCTGGCCGCCAATCACGTGGAACTCCCGCTGGTCAACCCGCAGGGTCTCGAGCACCGAGGCCAGTGGAATAGAGTAGATCTCTCCCTCGACCTCGACCAGCAGCGATTGAATGATCGCCAGGGTCAGGGGCAGGCGCAGGATAAACTCTGATCCCATCCCTTTTTCACTCTTGATCTCGATCAGGCCGTTCAGTTTTTTGATGTTGGTCTTGACTACATCCATGCCGACGCCGCGTCCCGACAGGTCGGATGCCTTGTCTTTGGTTGAAAAACCCGGCAGGAAGATCAGGTCAAACATCTCACGCTGGCTCATGGCAGCCAACTGATCTTCGGTGATCAGCCCCTTTTCAATTGCCTTGCGTCCGACCCGTTCCGTATCAATCCCGCGACCGTCATCCTTGATGCTGATAATGATGGAGTTGCCTTCATGTACTGCGGCAAGCACCAGGGTGCCGGTGCGCGGTTTTCCGGCTGCCATTCGCTCATCCGGCGTTTCCAGGCCGTGGTCCATGGCGTTGCGGATCAGGTGGATCAGCGGGTCGCCGATCTCATCAACAACAGAGCGGTCAAGTTCGGTCTCTTCGCCAAAGATCTGCAGATCCACCTCTTTGCCAAGGTCGCGGGCCAGAGAACGGACAATACGGGGAAACTTCTTGAAGACCTTTTCCACCGGGATCATCCGCATTTTCAGGACCTGCATCTGCAGCTCCGAGGTGACAAAGCTCATCCGTTTTGCCAGCTTGCCGAACTCTTCACTGAACAGGATATGGTCCGAGGTGCCGCCCTGCAGATCCTGGTTGAGCTGGATCATCCGGTTGCGTTCCAGTACCAGCTCGCCGACCTGGTTCATCAGATCGTCAAGGCGCTTGACATCAACCCGGACGGTGGTGTTATCGGAAAGGTCGTCGCCGCCTTTTTCCCCGCCTTTTGGGGGGGCCGGTTTCTTTGCCGCTTCCGGGGCAGGGCGGGCCGGTGCGGGAGGCATTGCCGCTGCCGGCGCAGGTTCTGCGGCAGGTGGCGGTTCCGGCTGGTTAGCGGGTGTCTCGGAGGCAGCCGGCTGTTCCTCTGCCGCGGTTGTTGCTGGGGGCTCCGTTGCCGCCGGTTGAGCCGGGGCTACCGGCTGCTCGGTAAGCAGGGGGATCAGTTTGTTGATGGTCTCGTTGATCTCGCGATCAACGATTTCGCCACCCTTGATATCTGCCACCAGTGTCTTAACCAGGTCTGTCGCCTCAAGCACGACATCCATGATCTCTGAGGTCAGCTGCAGTTCACCCTTGCGGAGGCGATTCAGGACGTCCTCGGTTTTATGGGTGACCCGAACCAGCAGATCGAATCCCAAAAAGCTGGATGCGCCTTTTACGGTGTGGATGGAGCGAAAGATCCGGTTCATCAGCTCCGGGTCATCAGAAGACTTTTCCAACGCAATCAGATCGTCGTCGAGTTTCTCCAGAAGTTCAGTTGTTTCTGCCAGAAATCCTTCAAGAAGTTCCTGGTCTTCACAATCAATGGGCATTGCTCACCTCGCCGTGCTGAGATGGTAGTGAAAGGTAACAGCGCATGTTGTTACAGAGTACCGAAAAGCTGGCGCTCATCCTGGGAGAACATCTTCTGCAGATCAAGCAGAACCAGTAAGCGCTCGGCCTGATTGATCACACCGGCAATGCATTCCTGATCAATACCGCTGGTTACGACGGCCGGGGAGGGCTGGATTTCGCTGCTGGATATCCGGATTACCTCTGAAACGGCATCCACAATAAAGCCCATCAGCTCACCTTCGACATCCATGACCATGATGCGGGTCTGTTTGTCGTATTCCACCTCAACCAGGCCAAAACGGCGCCGCATGTTGATGATCGGAATAACCTTGCCACGCAGGTTGATCACACCTTCAACATAGTGAGGGGTGTTGGGTACCCGTGTGATACTGGGCATTCTAATGATTTCACGTACCTTCAGGACGTCAACGCCATATTCTTCGTTGTCCAGGTTAAAGCTGACCAACTGAATCAGTTCACCATGGTCACCAGCGCGTGCCTCGTTGGCGTTCATCGGCACTAGGGCATTGGACATGGACAACCTCCTTCTGGGTGTGACTTTTAAGGTTAATTTGTACGACTGATTACATACAGATACGGATGTACTTCTATCACCTGACATGACACAGGCTGAGATCGTGTATATGTATCATGCAAGCCGTAGCGGTGCAAGCTTGAGGCGAACAGAATGTTTGTTTTTATTATCGGTTGCTTCATATTATAAATTGTTCATCTGAAGGCGTGGGTCAGTTTATTGACATAGGGGCTGGTTGCGCCGTATACTATACCCCTACTCAGGGCGAAATATGCTTTGTTGAGTTTAAGGGGTTGTTATGACTGTGAAAAGCTCGTTCAGGGTGTTGGATGGTGATCGTAAAACCCGTGATCTTGTGTCAGCTTTTCTGACATATAAAGGCTACGAGACCGACATTCTCGATGATAATGCGGATCTTTTTGACACGGCACGGACAACGTCACCGCGGATACTGGTTGCCGACCTGGTATCGTTATTTGCCAGATCCGGTGATGCACTGCAGCAGATCTGGCAGGTTGACCCTGAACAGGTAACGATCGTCTATGCCCAATCTGACGCTGCCCGTACACTGCCCCATGACGAACGGCTGATTTTCCTGCCCAAGCCGCTTAACCTTGATGAGCTTGAAAGCGTGGTGATGCGGGCCCTGGAGTACCAGGCCCTGAAAGTCCGAATGCCGGAGCAGCCGGTTGACGAATACCCTCATTTTCTTTGCTCCACCATCATTGGCAGAAGCCGCCAGATGCTTAATCTGTTTGAGATGATTGAGAAGGTTGCAGAATCCAGTGCGACGGTCCTGATTCAGGGAGAGTCAGGAACCGGCAAGGAACTTGCAGCTCGGGCAATACACCAGCTTTCAAGCCGGAGCAGCAAAAACTTTGTGCCGGTTAACTGTGCCGCTATTCCTGATGACCTGCTGGAGAGTGAGCTGTTCGGGCATGTGAAAGGGTCATTCACCGGCGCCTATGCCAACCGGATCGGCCGCTTTGAGATGGCGGACAAGGGGACCCTGTTTCTGGATGAGATTGGTGATATGAAGGCGACCCTGCAGGTCAAACTGCTGCGGGTGCTGCAGGCCAAGGAGTTTGAGCCGGTTGGATCAACCCGCTCCCAGAAGGTGGATGTCAGGATTATTGCCGCATCCAACAAGAATCTGGACGAACAGGTGGCGACCCGTGACTTCAGGGAAGATCTCTACTACCGGCTTTCAGTGATCCCGATTACGATTCCTCCCCTGCGGGACCGGCGTGAAGATATTCCGCTGCTGATCAACCACTTCCAGGGGCAGTTTAACCGTGATCGACGGCGTCTGGTCAAAGGCTTTACCCGCGAGGCGCTTGAGATGCTCTGTAACTACGATTGGCCGGGCAATGTGCGGGAGCTTGAAAATCTGGTGGAGCGGATGATCACCATGAAGGAGAGCGGGTTTATCACGGTGGATGATCTGCCGGAAAAATACCTGGCCCCCCGTACGGTTGTGCCGCCGCTGCAGTCGGTTTCCGGTTCTGTCCCTGTCGGCAAGGAGCTGCCGCCGGAAGGGATCTGTCTGAACAGTGCCGTTGACGCCTTCGAGAACGGCCTGATCATACAGGCTCTGCACCGTACCGGCGGTAACAAGAAAGAGGCCGCAGCCCTTCTGAACCTGAAACGGACAACCCTGATTGAGAAGCTCAAGAAGAAAAACCTGCAGTTCCCCTGAACGGGGAGGTACGTATGTCGATCAATGCAACCCAGACCATGTCGTTATTGCAGAGCATGCTGCGGGAACAGTCCCGCCCGGCAGCAGAGCAGGCTGCAGGCACGGTTTCGTCCCGGTTTTCGGATCGGTTGGATGCCGCAATTGACCGCGGCACGGTGCCTGCGGAGGCATCGCCCGAGGCGGTACAGCATGCGGCCGAGTTGCTGCAGCTAACCAGCTTGCGCAGTTCGCTTGAACTGCTGACAGACCAGCACGAGGCCGATGGCATTGCGGCGCTGCCTCTTGCCTCTTTGTCTGCTTCCGGAGCGGCTTCGGCCATCTCACCCCTGAACAGCTATCTGGCAAATCTGGCCGGCGCTGCAACCCGCCCTGCAGGCCAAGCGAACAGACAGGCAGTGCCTGAACAGGAAGTTGAGCCCGGTCCCAGGGCCCCGGAACAGGTGGAACGCCGTGCCTCCCGTTTGTCTGATTCATCGCAATCAGGTGCTATTGAACAGACCATCACCAAGGCTTCACAACGCTATGGCGTTGATGTCGGATTGATCAAGGCGGTCATCAAGGCTGAGAGCAACTTTAACCCTCGTGCGGTCTCCTCTGCCGGGGCGCAGGGCTTGATGCAGCTGATGCCTGCCACGGCCCGCGGGTTGGGGGTCAGTAATTCCTTTGATCCAGAACAGAATGTGATGGCGGGAACCCGGTTTTTAAAAGGGTTGCTGGACAGATATAATGGCGACCTTGATTCTGCCCTGGCAGCCTATAACTGGGGGCCGGGTAACGTGGATCGCAGGCCGGACCGCCTTCCCCGTGAGACCCGGGAGTATCTGGTGAAGGTGAAGCAATACTATTCGGCATTTACTGCCTGATTGAGAGCTTGTATGCATTGCCTGACTTCCCCGCGGTACCTTTTTCATCTCCTCTGTGTTTTTATCTCTGTGATTACTATCCTCAAAAGCCATCAGGCGCAGGCAGATCTTTTTCAATATACTGACAAGGATGGCACGGTGGTTATGGTGGATGATGAAGGCAAAATTCCGCCTCAGTATCGCAAAAAGGTAAAGAATAGCCGTTCTTCCAGTGGTGGTGACCGCTATACCGGGGTCACCGTGCGGGGTAACAAGGTGCTGGTGCCGGTGACTCTCAGTTTTCGTAACGAAACCGTACAGGCCCGCCTGCTACTGGATACCGGTGCCAGTGTGACCGCCATCTCGCCGCAGTTGGCAAAACGGCTCGGTATCAAGCCGGAGCATACCAGCCGAACGACAGGCAGAGTGGCGGATGGCAGCTATATTACCGCCTATAATACGGTTATCGACTACGTGCAGGTAGGGCCAAAGACCAAGCAGAGCGTCGAAGTGGCAGTTTTGCCGATGAATGGCCCGGCAATGGGCTTTGATGGCCTGCTGGGGATGAACTTTCTGGGGGATTTTCGCTATCACATAAATCTGGAGAGTCAGACCATTGAGTGGGTGCAACACTAAGCCTCCTGTAAAACTACTGCGGGGGCTGTCTCCTGTGTTGAGCGGTGTTCGCTTCTTTGTCTAACTGACTGTTATGTTTTCGTCACTGCGTCCCGTGCGCCTTATGTCCACCCTTCCTCATGACGCTTTAAGAGAGGCTTCACTGACTGCTGGCAAGCTAGAGTAAGTCCACCGGATCAATGTCTATTGCCGCTCTGACGGTTGCCGGCAGGGACTGCTCCCGGCGGTAGGCGATGAGCAGGCGGCGCAGTGCCGCCCGGCTGGCGTCCTTCAAAAGAATCTGCTGGCGGAAACGCCCCCGCAAACGGTAGAGCGGCGCCGGTGCCGGTCCCAGGATTTCAACCCGCAACCCCAACCTGTTTTTAATGGCACGCAGTACCGTGGCAGACTGCTCGGCCGCTGTGGTCAAACTTTTTTCGCTGGTGGCAGAGAGTTTGATTGCCGCCAGAAAACCATAGGGTGGATAGTTCAGCTCCTGCCGGAATAACAACTCTTCCTGATAGAATCGTTCAAAGTCATGCTCAGCTGCGTAGGCAATTCCGTAGTGATCCGGTGTCATGGCCTGCAGCAGTACCCGTCCCGGCAGATCTCCCCGGCCAGCCCGTCCAATCACCTGTGAAAGCACCTGAAAGGTCCGCTCCGTTGCCCGGAAGTCCGGCAGATAGAGGCTGCCTTCCGCCTGGAGTACGCCGACCAGGGTTACACCGGGAAAGTCGTGTCCCTTGGCGATCATCTGGGTGCCCACCAGGATATCCACCTCGCCGCGCCCAACCTTGTTTAGTATCCGGGCGTGGCCGCCCTTGCCGCTGGTGGTGTCACTGTCCATCCGTGCGATCCGTGCATCCGGGAACCGTTCCAGCAGTTCATGCTCGATCCGTTCGGTACCTACGCCCATCTCTTTCAGTTCCAGTTCGCCGCAGGCAGGGCAGATGCAGGGGGCTGGCACCTGATAGTCGCAGTAATGGCAGAGGCTTTTTCTGCGCTGGCGGTGGTAGGTCAGGGAGACTGAACAGTTGGGACATTGCAGGTCAGCCCCGCAGGCGGGACAGACCAGCCAGCTGGCAAAGCCTCGCCGGTTCAGAAACAGCAGGCTTTGCTCGCCCCGTTCAAGGTTGTCTGCCAGGGCCTCGATCAGTTGGGGGGACAGCGGTGATTCGGCCGTCATGCGGGTGTTGATGATGCTGGTTGCAGGTAAGGGACGGTTACCAACCCGTTCCGGCAGCGACAGGTAGCCCAGCTTCCCTTGCTGGGCTGCAAAGCGGGTGGTGATCAGTGGTGTAGCTGAGCCCAGCAGTACCACGGCCTGCTCCTGCTGCCCCCGCACCAGGGCCAGGTCACGGGCATTGTAACGCAGGCCGTCCGACTGTTTAAAGGAGGCCTCATGTTCCTCATCCACCACAATGATGCCGATCCGCTCCAGCGGGGCAAAGATGGCTGAACGGGCACCGATCACGATCCGTACCTCACCGCGCCGGATACGGCGCCATTCGTCATAGCGTTCGCCATCGGAAAGGGCGCTGTGCAGTACGGCAATGCCATCGCAGAAGCGGGCGCGAAAGCGCTGTACAAGCTGGGGGGTCAGGGATATCTCCGGTACCAGCACCAGGGCGTTCCTACCGGCTGACAGGGTATGGGCGATCCCCTGCAGATAGACTTCGGTCTTGCCGCTGCCGGTAATGCCATGCAGCAGAAACGGGGTAAAACCGTTGCCGTCCAGGGCTGTCAGGATGGTTGTCAGAGCCTGTTGCTGGTGCAGGGTCAGCGGTTTTGGCGAGTCTTTTGCCACGGTCAGGCCGGCAAACGGGTCGCGGTACACCTCACGTTCGTTCATCCGGATCAGCCCCAGCTCCACCAACCGCCGCAGGTTGGGGCTGCATTCGCCAAAGCGTGCCTTAAGCTCTGCTGTTGAAACCGGACCGGACTGGCGCAGAAAAGCGAGGATGTCCAGCCCTCTACCCTTGAGTCTGGCAGGGGCATCAACAGACAGTGCGTTGAAGATCCGTTCGAGTCGGACCTTCTTGCCGCCGCTTACCGCTTCTCCGTCGCTGCTGTTGCGGCTTTGCAGGTTGATGCCGGTCGGCAGGGCGGTCTTGAGCACCTCGCCCAGGGGGTGCAGGTAGTACTCGGCAATCCAGTGAAAGAAGGTCAGTTCTGCCTCGGTCCAAAGCGGTTCAGGGTCCAGTACATCCAGCAGATCTCTCAGCTGCTGGCCTTCAGGTGGTGTGCTGAAGCGGAGCACGTAGGCGGTTAGCTTACGTCTGCCAAACGGGACGAAGACGCGCAGCCCCGGTCTCGTCCGGGCGACAAGCGCCTCAGGCACCCGGTAGTGAAAGGTGGTATCCAGAGGGAGTGGAACAACAACCTCAACAGTAACGGGCTGTTTGTCGGCTATGGTCTGATTTTGTTGAGTATGTCCGGTCTCTGTGGTAGTCACGATGACGAGCAGTATCTTTCAGCCACGGCTTGGTGACAAGCGGAAAGTGGTGGAGGGAACCAGAAAACCATGACCCTGTTTCTGCTTGTTTTTCTGATGATCTACGGCGCAGCCCACACCTGGTTTGCGTTGCGTCTGTTTCAGGCCTTTCCGGTGCTGCTGGGCTGGTGGCTGTTACCGGTTGGCTGGTGCCTGCTGATGGTGGCTGCGCCGATATTGAGCCGCCTGTTGGAACGGGAGGGGCAGACAACTGCTGCATCTCTGGCTGCCTACGTCGGTTACAGCTGGATGGGGCTGCTGTTCTTGTTTGTTTCCCTGTCAGTGCTGCTGGAGCTGTTGCGACTGCTGTACTGGTCTGCCCATTTCTTCCTGCGGCTGCCGGATGGTGCGCTGCTCGCACCCCGCCCCGGCTTTCTCTGCTGTTTTGGTCTGGCTTTGCTGATCAGCGTCTACGGCTGGTTTGAGGCTGGCAACCTGAAGGTTGAATATCAGCGTGTGGCAAGTTCCAAACTGCCCAGAGGGGCAGCCAGGGTGAGGATTACCCAGATCTCGGACCTGCATATCGGCCTGATTGTCGGCCCGCATCAGGTGCAGCAACTTGTGACGGTGCTGAAAGGGCTGCAACCTGATCTGGTGGTTGCCACCGGTGATGTCGTCGATGGCCATATCAGTCATCTGGATGGCGTTTCGCAGATGCTGCGTGAATTGCAACCGCCGCTGGGGATGGTGGCTGTGCTGGGTAACCATGAGTATTACGCCGGTCTCGGCTCGTCCCGCCGGTTTCTGGAGCTGTCAGGTTTTCGTCTGCTGCAGGATCAAACCATGCTGGTCGGCGAACATCTGGCCCTGGTTGGGGTGGATGACCCTGCTGCCAAGCGGTTTGGAAAAAACAGGACCGCAGATGAAAGACAACTTTTGGGCACTATACCCCATGAGCGGTTCGTGCTGCTGCTGAAACATCGCCCGGTGGTGGAGCCGCACAGTATCGGACAGTTTGATCTGCAGCTTTCCGGGCATGTTCACAAGGGGCAGATCTTTCCGTTTAATCTGCTGACCTGGCTTAATTTTCCGGTGCGGGCCGGGATGAACCGGCTGGCGAGTGACAGCCGTCTGTATGTCAGCCGCGGTACCGGCACCTGGGGGCCGCCGATCAGATTTCTTGCCCCGCCGGAACTGACGGTGATTGATCTGGAGCCTGACAAAAAATAACCCGTCCTGCTGGCGCTTGCAACAGGACGGGTTGGGGCACGGCATGTGCTGGAACCGGTATTACCAGTATTTTTTGGGTGGCTCGGTATGACCGACCTTCTTGATCTCACCATCAACAATCTTGAACATGTCACCACTTTCGCAGGTCCAGGCATCCCCTTCTTCCGGAGGGTTCGGGAAGTTGCGGTGCCCCAGAAAGACCTCTTCGTCATCAATAAAGCCGAACCAGTCCAATGATCCGGTCATCCAGATTTTTGTTTTCAGTTCCATATTAAAACAACTCCTTGTTTAGTAAAGAATAGGCTGACTTTCCTGTAAAGCGGCAGTAAATGTCAACGACTTTTTCGTCGCTGTATTTGGGGCAGCAGCTTGACTTTCAGCAGTGGAATGGTTACATCTTTGAAAAGATACCATACCAGTCTGTTTTTGTTTTCTTTATCAGCTAGTAACAGGTGACACCATGCCACATTCCGGGGGCAGGAAACCGTCGTTTGCAGGGCAGTACAACCGGCATCTTGATGAGATGCGCTCTCTCATGCGTACCCTTGACCCGCGCTTGGCCGCTGAGGATGAGGGAAGCCTGAACGCTGCTATGGATATTTATGAAACCGACCGTGATCTCGTGCTGGAGTTTGATCTGCCCGGTATCAGTCCTGAGCATATCAGTCTGACGCAACGTGGCATGGTCTGCGTAATCCAGGTGGAGAAACTGTCTGAACCCCCGCGTGATCAGGTACGGTATCTCTGTCTTGAGCGCCACTTCGGCCGGCTGCGACGTACCGTCAGGCTGCCGGACCTGGTTGATCCCACCCATATCCATGCCGAGTACAGCCGCGGGGTCTTGCGCATCATCTGTCCCAAGGGACGCGAACGTCGTATTTTGATTAAGGAGTTAGCTCGTGAGTAAGTCAGATCAGGAACATACAACTACCGAACCCGCCATCGTGGCAGAAGAGGAACTGCGGATACCGGAACTGTTGCCGCTGCTGCCGATCCGTGATGTTGTGGTTTATCCCTTTATGATCATTCCACTCTTTGTAGGCCGTGAGATGTCGATCAAGGCGGTCGATCAGGCCCTGGCCGGTGACCGGATGATCATGCTGGCGACCCAGCATGACATTGGCGATGAAGATCCGACCCCGGACAAGATCTATAACGTCGGTACCGTGGCCATGATCATGCGGATGCTGAAGCTGCCGGACGGGCGGGTCAAGATTCTAGTGCAGGGGCTGGTCAAGGCCAGGATCACCGAGTTTGTCGAGTTCAAGCCGTTCCATACCGTACGGATCGAGCGCCTGGTTGAACCGGTAGCAGTGGATAATCTGGAGACCGAGGCCCTGATGCGTACCGTGCGGGAGCAGCTGGCCAAGATTGCCGAGCTGGGCAAGCAGATCTCGCCCGAGGTGATGGTCATCCTGGAGAATATTACCGATCCTGGCAGTATGGCCGACCTGATTGCCAGCAATCTGGGGTTGAAACTGTCCGAAGCTCAGATGCTGCTTGAGATTGAAGACCCGGTCAGACGCCTGACCAAGGTGAATGACCTGCTGGCCCGTGAGCACGAGATGCTCTCGGTACAGGCCCAGATCCAGAATGCCGCCCGTGAGGAAATGGGTAAAAATCAGAAGGAATACTACCTGCGGGAGCAGATGAAGGCGATCCAGCAGGAGCTTGGCGACCACGACGGCAAGGAAGAGCTGGAAGAGCTGCGCAAGGCCATTGAATCAGCAAAGATGCCTGAAAATGTGCAGAAAGAGGCCTTGAAACAGCTGGGGCGGCTGGAGCGGATGCATGGTGACTCCGGCGAGGCCGGGGTTATCCGTACCTACCTGGACTGGCTGATCGAGATCCCTTGGTCAAAGACCACCCGTGATTCGCTGGATATTATCCGCGCCAAGAAGATCCTGGATGAAGACCATTCCTATCTGGATAAGGTCAAAGAGCGGATTCTCGAGTTTCTGGCCGTGCGCAAGCTCAACAAGCAGATGAAGGGGCCGATCCTCTGTTTTGTGGGGCCTCCCGGCGTGGGCAAGACCTCTCTTGGCAAGTCCATTGCACGGGCGCTGAACCGCAAGTTTGTCCGTATCTCCCTTGGCGGCGTGCGGGATGAGGCTGAGATTCGCGGTCACCGCCGTACCTATCTGGGGGCGTTGCCGGGCCGGATCATCCAGGGGATGAAGCAGGCCGGCACCAGAAACCCGGTATTCATGCTGGATGAGCTGGATAAGCTGGGGTACGACTACAAGGGTGACCCGTCGGCTGCCCTGCTGGAGGTGCTTGATCCCCAGCAGAACAACACCTTTTCGGATCACTATGTCAACCTGCCCTATGACCTCTCCAACGTACTGTTTGTGGCCACGGCCAATCTTAGTGACCCGATTCCCTCGGCCCTCTTTGACCGGATGGAGGTCATTAACATCCCCGGTTACACTGAAGAGGAGAAGCTGGAAATCGCCACCCGCTACCTGGTGCCGCGCCAGCTGAAGGACAACGGTCTCAAGGCCAAGCATATTCAGTTTGAAGAAGATGCGCTCAAGGAGATCATCGCCAAGTACACCCGCGAAGCGGGCTTAAGGAACCTGGAGCGTGAGATCGGCAATGTCTGCCGCAAAGTGGCCCGCAAGATTGCTGAAGGGCACAAGCGCCAGATCAAGATCACTCCTGCCGCAGTGGCTACCTTCCTGGGGGCGGCCAAGTTCCTGCGTGAGGATGAGATGGACAAGAACGAGGTCGGCGTGGTCAACGGACTGGCCTGGACCTCGGTGGGTGGCGAAGTGCTGCATATTGAGGCCACCACCATGGCAGGCAAGGGGGGGATGACCCTGACCGGCCAGTTGGGTGAGGTGATGAAGGAATCGGTTCAGGCAGCCCTGGCCTATATCCGCTCCCATGGCAGTGAGTTCCATATCAACCCGGACTGGTTCCAGGAAAATGAGATCCATGTCCATGTCCCTGCCGGCGCCGTGCCCAAGGATGGCCCTTCTGCAGGTTGTGCCATGGTGACGGCCCTGGTTTCGGTGCTAACCAAGGTGCCGGTGCGCAAGGATGTGGCCATGACCGGCGAGTTTTCCTTGCGGGGTAAGGTTCTGCCTATCGGCGGACTGAAGGAGAAGATTCTGGCAGCGGTACGGGCCGGTATGAAGATGGTCATCATTCCGGAACAGAACCGGAAAGACCTGGAAGATATTCCGAAAGCGATGCAGAAGAAGGTCAAGATCGTGCCGGTCAAGGAGATCGACGAGGTGCTGAAGCTGGCCCTTGAGAAGTTTCCGATCCCCGCTCCTAAAACCAAGGCTAAAGCGGCCATCCCCAAGGTGGTGGTCAGACCAAGCAAAGAAATATCGGCGTGAAAGGTCTGGCAGAGCTTGGCGAATTTGGTCTGATCGAACAAATTCGCGCCCGCTTTCCCCAGCCAGCTGCGCCTGAGCTGGGAATCGGCGATGATGCCGCGCTACTCTCCCCCTCTGCCGGCAGGCAGGTGGTTGTCTCCACTGACCTGCTGGCCGAGGGGGTTCATTTTGATCTGGGCTTTGGCCCGACCCGGCTGCTGGGACGCAAGTCCCTGGCAGTCAACCTTTCTGATCTGGCCAGCATGGGGGCTGTTCCCCGCTGGTTCTTCCTCTCTCTGGCGATCCCGTCAGGATTTTCATCTGAAATCATTGAAGGTTTTCTGGATGGCCTGGCAGAGCTGGCTTGTGAGCACAACTGCATCCTGGCCGGCGGTGATACCTGCGGTTCAACGGGGGGGCTGACGGTCTCGGTTACCATCATGGGGGAGCAACGTCCGGAACTGATCCTGAAACGGAGTGGGGCGCAGGCCGGTGATGATATCTGGGTCAGCGGTTTTCTGGGAGATGCTGCCCTGGGGTTGCAGCTGCTGATGGAAGGGGCCCGGCTGGGCGGTGCATATGATCCGCTACTGTTGCGTCAGCTTGATCCAGCCCCGCGCTGTGCTCTTGGGGTGAAGCTGGCTGAGGCCGGTCTGGTGCATGCCATGATCGATATCAGTGACGGCCTGCTGGCTGACCTGGGACATATTGGTGAACAGTCCGGCTGCGGCGCCGAGGTCATGCTGTCACAGCTCCCGCTTTCCACACCATTTCAGAACTGCGTTGCCGCTCTGCCGACCATTCCCTGGCATCTGGCAATCGGTGGCGGTGAGGATTACGAACTCTGCTTTACTGCTCCCTGCTGTAACCGCGCGGCTATCCAAAAAATATCAAAAACTGCTGGCATTCCGCTTACGGTTGTTGGTAAAGTGACCAACTCAAGACAGGTTCAAGCGATCCTGCCTGATGGAACAAACTTCCAGCCATCCGCTTGCGGCTATACCCATTTTTGACCCTCATTTGAAAGGAATTGTACCGATGTCCACTTTGAATGCCCAACAGGCCTTGCGCTGCGCCAATACGATCCGTCTTCTTGCTGCCGATGCTGTTGAAAAAGCCAACTCTGGCCACCCCGGCCTGCCGATGGGCTCAGCTGATATGGCGGTTGCCCTGTGGGGTGGCCTGCTGAAGTTCAATCCTGCCGATACTGCCTGGGCCAACCGTGACCGTTTCATTCTCTCCGCCGGCCATGGTTCCATGCTGATCTATTCGTTGCTGCATATGTTCGGTTTTGATCTTTCCATGGAGGAGCTGAAAAACTTCCGTCAGTGGGGCAGTAAGACTCCCGGTCACCCGGAATTCGGGCATACCCCCGGCGTTGAGGTAACCACCGGTCCGCTGGGGCAGGGGGTGGCCAACGGTGTCGGCATGGCCCTGGCCGCCAAGATGGCTGCCGAGCGGTTCAATACCCCTGATTTTTCACCGATTACCCACCGGGTCTTTGCCATTGTGGGGGACGGCGACCTGCAGGAGGGGATTGCCTATGAGGCAGCCGCCCTGGCCGGCCACCTCAAACTGGGCAACTTGGTCTATCTCTATGACAGCAACAGCATCACCATTGAAGGCAAGACCAACCTGGCTTGGTCCGAGGATGTTGCCAAGCGGTTTGAGGCAGCTGGCTGGCACATTCAGAGCGTGGATGGCCATGACCATGATCAGGTCACCGCTGCCCTGCAGAACGGCATTGCTGAGACCAGCAAGCCGTCACTGATCATTGCCACCACCCATATCGCCTATGGTGCCCCCAACAAGCAAGACTCTTCCGGCGCCCACGGTTCGCCGCTGGGCAAGGATGAGATCGAGGCCACCCGTGCCAACCTGGGCTGGACTGAGAAGCCGTTCACCGTGCCCGGGGATGTTGCCGCCCAGTGTGCCACCCGTGTGGCTGAGCTGAAGGCTGAGTACGATGCATGGCAGGCTGGTTTTGCAGGCTGGCGTGTTGCCAATCCGGAAAAGGCTACCCTGTGGGATGCCATGTGGCAGAAGCAGGTGCCTGAGAATCTGGCTGAAGAACTGCTGGCTGTAGTTGCCGGCAAGGATGGCGCAACCCGCTCCCTCTCCGGTGCGGTTCTGCAGAAGGCTGCAGCCCTGTTACCTGCTCTGGCAGGCGGTTCTGCTGACCTTTCCCCATCAAACAACAGTGACATCAAAGGGGGGGGCTCAGTACAGGCTGGCGCATTTGGCGGCCGTAACCTGCACTTCGGTATCCGCGAACATGCCATGGGGGCGGTCTGTAACGCCATGGCACTCTACGGCTGCTTCATCCCCTACGGTGCCACCTTCCTGGTGTTCTCCGATTACTGCCGTCCGGCTGTGCGGCTGTCCGCCCTGATGCAGCAGCAGGTGGTCTACATCTTTACCCATGACTCTTATGCCGTTGGTGAGGACGGTCCGACCCACCAGCCGATCGAGCATACCGCCTCACTGCGGCTGATCCCCGGTCTGCAGGTGATCCGCCCGGCCGATGCCGATGAGACCGCCCTGGCCTGGTATGCTGCCATCAAGTACCACAATGGCCCGACCGCCCTGATCCTGACCCGCCAGAAGCTGCCGCTGCTGCCGAAACCGGCCGGTTTTGACAAGTCCCTGCCGTTGATGGGGGGCTATGTTTTGGCTGATGTTGCCAATCCTGCTGTTGTACTGATGGCATCCGGTTCAGAGGTCTCCCTTGCCCTGGATGCTGCCAAGCTGCTGGCGGATAAAGGGATCGCAGCACGGGTGGTTTCAATGCCGGATGTGGGCACCTTCACGGCTCAACCTGCAGAATATCGTGCCTCGGTGCTGCCCAAAGGGGTCAAACGAGTGGCTATTGAGGCTGGCCGTGGTGAATCCTTTGGCAAGCTGCTGGGTGAAGAAGGCCTGTTCATCGGTTGGGAGCAGTTCGGTGCATCCGCACCGGCGGAGATTCTTGCTGAGCAGTTTGGCCTGACCCCCACAAAAGTAGCTGACAAGGTGGCGGGGTTTCTAAAATAACAATGGAACTGATTCCACTGCTGAAAAACTCTCTGCTGTTTTCAGGTCTGAACGACGCTGATCTGGCATCACTGGCAGCCATTACGGTGCGGCGCAGTTTTGCCAAAGGTGAGACGTTGTTCAGTGAAGGTGATGAGGCCACCGGCTTTTATCTGCTGGTGGAAGGTCATCTCAAGCTCTGCCGCGTCTCACCGGATGGCCGGGAAAAGGTACTGCATTTTGTCCGGCCAGGGGAAACCTTCGCCGAGGCTGCCTTTTTCGGTGATGGCCGCTATCCGGCTGAATCCCGCGCACTTGAAGCAGGCGAGGCGTTGTTCCTGCCCAGACAGGGTTTTATGAATCTGATGGAGAAAAATCCTCAGTTTGCCCTGAATCTGGTGGTCTCCCTTTCGCTTTCACTGCGTCGTTTTGCCCGTCAGATAGAAGAGCTGACCTTTGCGGATGTCGCCTCCCGGCTGGCATCATTTCTGGTCAAACGGGCTGCGGAAAAATCAACCAGCTACAACGGTATCACCTACCTGGAACTGGGGATTAAAAAAGGCGAACTGGCTGCCCAGCTGGGTACCGCCAACGAGACCGTCTCCCGTACCTTCCGCAAACTGAAGGAGGAGGGCGTGATTGAGCTGGAGGGGCGCAAGGTGACTATCCTGCAGATGGATCGCCTGCAGCAACTGGCAAACAGGCAGCAGTAGTCTTCCCCGTACAAAGGGGATTGAGGGGGATATAATGTTGATCGTAATGAGCCACACCGCCAGCCAGGCAGATATAGACAAGGTCATTGAGGTAGTCAGCGGGATGGGATTCACCGCAGCCCCGATTCCCGGTGGCGAGCGGACCGCCATCGGCGTACTGGGCAACAAAGGCTACGTGGATGACACCAAGATCCGTGACCTGCCCGGCGTACAGCAGGCGATCCATGTCTCCAAGCCGTACAAACTGGTCTCCCGTGACTTCCACCCTGACAACACCATCGTTGACGTGGCCGGTGTCAAGATCGGCGAGGGAGAACGTCCGGTGGTGGTGGGCGGTCCCTGCGCCGTTGAATCGGAAGAACAGATCCTCACGACCGCCCGCTTTGTCAAACAGTGCGGAGCTGACCTGCTGCGGGGCGGTGCCTTCAAACCCCGTACCGGCCCCCACACCTTCCAGGGGCTGCGGGAAGAAGGGCTGAAACTGCTGGCCAAGGCCCGTGCAGCCACCGGCCTGCCGATCGTCACCGAAGTCATGAGCCCCGACAACGTCGCCCTGGTGGCCGACTATGCCGACCTGCTGCAGGTCGGTGCCCGCAACATGCAGAACTTTGACCTGCTGCGGGAACTGGGCAGGATCAGAAAGCCGATCCTGCTGAAGCGTGGCATGAGCGCCACCATCGAAGAATTTCTGGCCGCCGCCGAATACATCCTGGCCGAAGGGAATGACCAGGTCATCCTCTGCGAGCGCGGCATCCGCACCTTTGAGACCGCCACCCGCAACACCCTTGACCTGGCCATGGTGCCGCTGGTCAAGGAACTGACCCACCTGCCGGTCATGGTCGATCCCTCCCATGCCACCGGCAAACGCAGCCTGGTCACCCCGATGTCCAAGGCTGCCCTGGTGGCCGGTGCCCACGGTGTTCTGGTAGAGGTGCATCCCGAGCCTGAAAAGGCCTTGTCCGACGGCCCACAATCCCTGACCTTTCCCGGCTTTGAGGCCTTGATGGCGGATCTGAAGAAACTGCAGAACTGCCTGAGCTGTTGCGGTTGATTTCAGACGCCGCCACCGGAACAAAGCGCTTGAAAAAAATGTCTGCTGGGTCTAGGATAAAACCGTAACCAATTGCTCTCTGCTCTGCCCGTTGTACCTGTAGCGCCCGGGCGGAATACTTGTTGAAACGGGGATCGTTCCCTGCCGTGGTGTGCTGCCCTCCGTATGTGGGATTTGCCTGAAGCGGCATACTGAGACCCATCTGTGAAGGAACTCGCCAGAGGACCTTTTAAGGTCAACGTCAGAGCGGAGAGACGAAACAACGAGAGGGGATGCGGATTTTAAGCATCCCCTCTCCAGTTTTCGGGAGGATGTACCCCTGGCCAGAGGGTTGTCGTCAGATCAGTATGTGGAAAAGACGTTTCTGTACCTGCTGCTCATTTCAATTGCGCTGCACGTGGCAGGCTTTGCAGCGTTGTATTTCTGGCCCAAAGAGCAGCACCAGCAGATCTCGGAACCGACCTTTATTGATCTGCAGGATGTGCCGGATCTCAAGACCCCTCCTCCTCAACAGACAGTCCCAAAGGCACGGCCGTCAGACCAGCGGCGCCGTGTAGCCAGAGAAACAGCTCCTCGGCTTGCAACGCCGGTAACTCCGTCTGCTAAAAAAACATCCCCACGTCAATCAGCCAGGGCACAGTCTGCCGGATCGCCGGGCCGCCCCGGTCAGGCCGGGACGCCTGCCAAGCCATCAGAAGCGGGCAGCTCTGCCAATGAACTGTTGCGCCGCAAACCACAGCAGCAGGCCGGAACAGGCGGCGGAGGCGGCACCAAACCGCAGCCCAATCTGGCCCCCAGTGCCAGCCGGATGGCCCGCCTTGAGGAAAGCTACCGCCGGCGGTTTGCCGACGATATTGATGATGGCACGACTAAATTTCTAAATACCGACGATATCCAGTTCGGCTCGTTCCTGAGACGCTTTGAAACGGCGGTATACGGTGTTTGGCGTTATCCGCAGGAAGCGGCATTGAAGGGTATTGAAGGGGTGACGCCGGTCAAGATCACCTTTAACAGAAACGGTGAGATCGTAAAGGTGCAGTTGTTGGAAAGTTCCGGCAGCCGGGTTCTTGATGATGAGGTGTTCAGGACACTGCGTCTGATCGGACCGATGGGGAACTTTCCCAAGACCTATGGCAAGGACGAATTCAACCTGATCGCCTTTTTTCAGTACGGTAATGCCCGTAGCAGACTGCGTTGACCGCTAGGGGTGCAGGGTCAGCCGCAGCGGACGCTGGCGCTCCTGGGATGCCGGCATAAGATAGGTAAGCGCGCCATCCTTTGACGCGTTATCACTTTCAATCCGGTAGGGCAGGGCCAGCGCATCGATGACCTTGCGGGCGGTCTGTCCTGCTGTTTCATCCCCCCTGATATTTACCAGTTCCACCTGGTGTTCCTCAAGCAGGCGCCCATAGGTATAGGCCTCTGCAGCTGAAATCCCGCAGGTGACCAGTGCCGACACCTCGCCATAACTGACCGCTGCCACCGGGTGCAGTTCCAGACCGTTCAGCAGGGTAGCGGCTGGGACGGAGCGAGCCACGGCAACCGCAATCCGTTCGGCCAACAGGCAGGGGTCACCTGCTTTCAGGGCAAGTTCAGACGGGCTGAGCAGCGTCATCGGTGCAACTGCAGGCTCTGCTGCTGGTGGCGTTGCTGGTGGTTGTGCTGGTTTCACGGAACGTTTCGATGGCGCTGAGGCCTTCTTTTTTGCTGCGACAACAGGCTTTGATTTCCTGGCAGCAGCCGGAGGAGCGGACGGCTTTTTTAGTTCCTTCAGGTCAAGATCAAAGCCGGGGGCAGCCCACACCTGGATCGGCACGAGCAGCGCAGACAGCCATACTACTGTTTTAAGGCCTTGCATCAATCTTATCCCCCTTCAGCCTGGCAAGCTGTTGAAAAACTATTGCGGAGCCCGTCTACGGCGTTGCGCGGTGCTCGCTCCTTCGCCTAACTGTCTGTTATGTCTCAGTCGCTGTGCGCCGTGCGCCTTATAGCCGTGCTTCCTCACAACGTTTTTCAATAACCTGCCAGATCTTCAAGAAATGCGAGACTTTTTAACGGACGTGAGCAGTGCCCGGCAATCTCCCTGTCAAGTAAACGTCCTGCAGTCTCCAACTCAGTGTCATTGAAGCGGACCCTTCCAAAACTGCCGGTCTTCAGGCAATCGGACAGCGGCTGCAGTGCCGCCGTATCCAGTACCGGGCGATAGCCCAGAATGTTCAGAAGGTTTATTTCAAAAAATCGCCGATCGGTTGTTGATCCGGACTGGCTCGCCAAGTGTTCGAACAGTGTGGATAACAGCCTGAACAGTCTGGGCAGGGGATGTCCTTCCGGGGTCAGCGCCTCAACCAGTTCGCAAGCATACAGCGCCAGGGCCAGAGATTCAAGTCGTTCCCTCAGCTCCGGGTAGCAGCTGCTCTGTTCGACCCGTTCAATCCTGCTTAGGCCGTCTTCCTTCAGGGATAAGGTCACTGCAAGCCGGTTGGCCGGCTCAAGCTGTCCTCCAAACCGCTTGCGGCTGGCCCGTGCAGACTTGGCAAAACCCCGCAGACGGCCATGCTCCAGGGTGAAGAGCGAGACAATCCGGTCGCTCTCTCCGTAGTTGAGGGTTGAAAGGACAATGGCCTGACACTGCTCAGATTTCATGATTAATCCTGGATTCGGCAGTCGGCGTCACCCCGGTTCGCTCCGACGTCCGACATCTGTAGCTCTCAGGCTCATTTCGCTGCAGCCGATAAACTCGCCCTGCAGGCTCAGACAGCATCGGCTGCTTAACGCTCCATTTTGCCAAGAGCTACAACGATCTGCGGGCGAGTCGCTCTCTCGGGGGACCGCCAACTGCCGTGTTAGGTTAATGCGCCTCACTCCAATTTTTTCCCCACTGTATATCAACCTTGAGTGGCACCTTCAGCGCCACGGCCTGCGACATCTCCCGGTTTACCAGTGCCTGCATCTGTTCCAGTTCTGTCTCCAGCACCTCAAAGACCAGTTCGTCATGCACCTGCATGATCAGGCGGCTCTGCAGCCCTTCGGCACGGATGGCGCGATCCACCCCCAACATGGCCTGCTTGATGATGTCGGCTGCTGAGCCCTGGATCGGGTAGTTGATAGCGTTGCGTTCCGCAAAGGAACGCAGGTTGCCGTTGCTGCTGGTGATATCGGCAATCGGCAGTTTACGTCCCAGGATGGTTGTGACATATCCTGTCTCTTTTGCGCTGGCGATACAGGAGTCGAGAAAGGCAATGGCGCCGCTGTGGCGCTCTTTGTAGGCGGCTATGAACTTCTCTGCCACGTTGCGGGCGACCCCCAGCTGCTTGGCCAGCGAGAAGGCCCCCTGGCCGTAGATGATACCGAAGTTGATGGTCTTGGCCTGACGCCGCATCTCACTGGTGACCATCTCCGGGAACAGGCCGAACACCTCGCTGGCGGTACGGGTATGGATATCCTCGTCCTGACTGAAGGCATCACAGAAGACCGGATCAGCGGACAGGTGGGCCAGCACCCGCAGCTCGATCTGGGAATAGTCGGCTGCCAGGATACAGCTGCCTGCCGGGGCGATAAACGCCTCGCGGATGCGGCGGCCTTCGTCCGTGCGGATCGGGATATTCTGCAGGTTGGGGTCTGATGAGGAGAGCCGTCCGGTGGCAGTCACCGCCTGGTTATAGGAGGTATGGACACGGCCCTGCCTGTCGGTCAGCTTGGCCAATGCGTCGGTATAGGTGGACTTCAGTTTGGCCAGCCCGCGGTAATCCAGCAGCAGTTTGGCAATTTCATGTTCCTCTGTCAGGCCGGTTAGTACCTCATTGTCAGTGGAACGACCGGTCTTGCCTTTGGTCTTCTTGCCTGCCTGCAGGCCCAGCCGTTCAAACAGCACTTCTTCCAGCTGTTTGGGAGAGTTGAGGTTAAACGGACCACCTGCCAGTTCAATGATCCGCTTTTCCAGCTCCTGCATCCGTTGGCCAAAACCGTTGCCCAACTCGGCCAGATAGCCCAGATCCAGCAGCACACCATGCTGTTCCATCCGGGTCATGATCTCCATCAGCGGCATCTCCAGCTCAAACAGCAGTTTCTCCAGCCCCTGTTCCTGCAGCATCGGCAACAGCTTCTCATGCAGCAGCCAGGTGGCATCGGCATCCTCGGCCGCATAGCGGGTGGCCTTCTCAACCTCCACCTCGCTGAAGCAGATCCGGTTCTTGCCACTACCGGTCACCTCGTCGTAGGAGATCATCTTGTGATTAAGGTGCTCCTGGGCCAGGGCATCCAGGCCGTGGCCGCCACGGGAGGGGTTTAACAGGTAGGAACAGAGCATGGTGTCGCACCAGCTGCCCTGGACCTCCAGCCCGGCAGTGGCCAGCACCTGCAGGTCAAACTTCAGGTTCTGTCCCACCTTGCGGATGGCCGGGTTACCAAAGGCGGGGCGCAGGCGATCCAGCACGGCCTCCCGTGGCAGCTGATCAGGCATCCCCAGATAGCGGTGCCCCACCGGGATGTAGAATGCTTCGTGTGCCTGCAGCGAGATGGAGATCCCCACCAGTTCTGCACTGCGTGGATCAAGGCCGGTGGTTTCAGTATCAAAGGCAAAGGCAGGGGCGGATTCTAGGCGCTGAGCCAGCTTCTCAAGATCATCGCTTGTCAGGATGCAGTGGTACTGGTCAGTTTGCAGGGTGGCCTGAGCGGTCATCTCCTTGATCAGGGTATGGAAGCCGTACAGCTTGAACAGCTCATTCAGGCGCTCGGTATCCGGTTCCTGTGCCAGCAGTTGGTCCGGGTGCAGCTCATAGGGCACATCCTTGATAATGGTGGCCAGCACGCGGGAAAGCCGGGCCTGCTCGCTAAACTCCCGCAGCTTTTCGCCAACCTTGCCCGGTACCTCGCTAGCCCGCTCCAATAGGCTGTCCATGGAGCCAAACTGTTGGACCAGCTTGATGGCGGTCTTCTCGCCAATCCCTGGCACACCGGGGATGTTGTCCGAGCTGTCACCGGCCAGCCCCAGGATGTCGATTACCCCTTCCGGTCCCACGCCGAAACGTTCATGCACCTGGGGGATGGCCGAGGTCACGTTTTTCATGGTATCCAGCAGGGTGGTCTGCTCGGTCACGATCTGCATCAGATCCTTGTCGCCGGTCACCACCACCACTTGGCCGCCTCGGGCCTCCCAGCGGGCTGCTAGGGTGCCGATCAGGTCATCTGCTTCGTATCCTTGCAGTTCCACCACCGGGATGTTGAAGGCCCGCACCAGGTCGCGGATCGGCCCGATCTGCTGGCGCAGATCATCGGGCATCTCGGCCCGGTTGGCCTTGTAGGCTGGGTACAGCTCAGTGCGGAAGGTGACCCGCCCCACATCAAAGACCATGGCAACGTGCTGCGGCTGATAATCCTTCAGTAGCTTCAGCAGCATCTGGGTAAAGCCGTAGATGGCATTGGTGGGAAAACCGGTGGGAGACGATAGCCGCTTGATGGCAAAGTAGGCCCGGTACAGGTAGGATGAGCCATCGATCAGGTAAAGGGTGTTTTTGTCAGGGTTCATAGGGGTCCGGTTTCTGAGTCTGGTTTTGCGTGTACTGTGTGTTGCAACGGCTATGAGCGTGACCGGCGTAGGTGCATCGCGTCCACGCGAGAGTTGGAACCGCTCTTTTCTATTCGCTACTACCGTAGAAGCCAATATAAATCTTCATCGACTTTTTTGAACTCGTCACTGACAGGGATATTTTGCTTTGAAATTAGGTTGGTTACTCTGACAAACGCGACAATATATTCCTTGTTCTTACACAATTTTTCGATCAATTTCAGATCATCCGGATAATCAGCTAGAATCTGTTTAATCTGTTCAAGCCAAGGAATTACGCAGCTTTCAATTTTCATTTTTATCTCATTTCAACAAGTTATTGACCGGTTCATGCGCGCATGCGCACGAACCCATGATCTTCCCAAACGGAACATTTATTCCGGTAGCCCCGCTAATTCTCCCGGTTAATCAGATTCACCACGACCTTCACTATCGTGTCCTTCTCTTCCGGCCTGCTCTCGGCAATCAGCAAGGTCAGCGCCACCAGGGCGTTGTCGGCCAGGCGCTTGCCGCCATCCGGCCGGTAGAGGCAGCCGCAACCCCCCAGGAAGTAGACAAACAGGGCAGCGGCAATCCGCTTGTTGCCGTCGGAAAAGGCGTGGTTCTTGACCACAAAATAGAGCAGGTTGGCAGCCTTTTCCTCAACGCTGGGGTACAGCTCCTTGCCGCCAAAGGTCTGGTAGATGGTAGCTAAAGCACTCTTGAAGCCATCATCTTTTTCCAACCCAAACAGCCCGCCAAACTCTCCCTTCATGGACGCCACAATGCTGATCGCCTCTTCGTAGCCAAGCACATAATCCCCAGCCTGGGTGGTGGAGCCGATGCTCAGGGTGCCGTGGTCGTAACGGTCCAGCGTGGTCAGGGCATAGGCATAGTCAGTGATAACCGCCAGCAACCCCTTGGCCTCTTCAAGCCCGATCTCCTGTTGGGCAATGGTCTGCTCCAGCAAGGTAACGGTCTTACGCAGGTCGATTAATTTTTCAGTCTGCTCCTGCAAACGCTGCTGGTTGAGGGTGTAGCCTTTGATCAGGTGGTCTTTCAAAATACTGGTTGCCCAAACCCTGAATTTAGTTGCCTTCGCTGAATTTACCCGGTATCCAACCGAGATGATCATGTCTAAATTGTAGAACGTATAGGTTCGCTTGACAGTACGTTGTCCCTCAGATTGAACTCTTTCCATTTTGGAAACAGTTGAAGCAGAATCAAGCTCACCAGCAGCAAGTATGTTGCGGACATGTTTTGAGACAGCAGGTATGTTGACATCAAAAAGTAGAGCCAACTGCTGCTGCGTCAGCCAGACCGTTTCTTGATCAAGCTTGACCTCCAGCATGGCCTTGCCGTCAGCAGCCTGGTAAATCAGTATGTTACTTGTCTGTTCAGTCATGGCTCATCTCTATCTAACCATCACAACCGCTATATTCCGATTCCAGATCAAGGATGAGATCAAGGCGGCGAGGAAATTGGCGACGTAGGCGTACATGCAGTACGTTGAGGAGCCAATGACAAGCCAACGAAGATATCGCCTTGAAATGGAATTGGAGTCACTTCAAAATCACCCCGGCCTCGCCCTGGGCCACCACCTGCATAGACAGGCGATCCTGCAGCACAGCCGCCTCGCCGAGGGAGAGCGACTTGACGGTACCGGTCAGTCTGACCCGCTCAGCCAGTTTCATGGTTGAGAGCGCTTCAGAGGCCTTGGCGCGGGCCTTGTCCAACTGCTCGACAACGGCACTGTCCAGCTTCTCTTTGATGGTGCTGCGGATCGTGCTGCTGAAGAGCCAGCTGCCGGCGCTGATCAGCCAACCGGCGTTTTTCGTATCAAAATCCACCTCTTCAAAGGTCAGGCTGTTGTTCTGCGGATTGTAGACCGGCTTGGCCAGCACGGTCAGCTCGCCGTCAAAATCACCGGTACTGGTCAGGTTCACCATCAGGCGGCCTTCTGCACCCTTCATGCTGAACTTCTTAATGGTGATCTTCTTGTCTTCACCAAAGGTCTTGTCCAGCAGGACCGGATTCAGGGCCGTCACCAGATCATCAAAAAAGATATCGGTGGCAAGCTGGATATGAAAATTTTTGTCAAAGCTTGACAGCAGCTGGACCTGAGGTAATGGCCGTGCCGTGGCCGCGGCCGGTTTGGGGCCAATGGTGATTTCAGCGCCGGTGATGACGCCGAGCGACAGTCTGATCTGGTTGTTTGAGGCCTGCAGCGGGCTGATCACAATCCGTTCCGGGGTCAGCTTCAGCCAGGTGCTGAACTCCTTATTGATCATGGACGGGGTAAAGGCCTGTTGCCACAGCGGGGTCACTTTGGCCCGCAGCTGGACCGCATCGTTGACCTTGCTGTCGATGATCGGTGCCAGCAGCCGCTGTACCGGCTGGGTAATCCCCTCTACCATACTTTTCGGTTTCAGGGAAAGCGGCCCCAGCTTAAGGGTGTCGGCCAGATTGTCCGACAGGCCGGTGTAATACAGCTCGGTCTTCAGACGCCAATCCGGAGTGATGTTCACCCTGGCCTTAAAGCGCAGCCCGGCCCTCAGTGGATAGCTTTCATAAAAGCCATAGCTGAAGACCAACTGCACCGGCAGGGTCAGGTAAATGAAGTTGTCGCTGGCCGTTACCGCCACCGGACCGGTACGCAGCACCCTGACTGAGGTGCCCAGCCCGCCTTGTCCCTTGTACAACTCTTGAGGCAGTGACTGGTTGACGATGGCGCTTAAATCTGACGCCGAGGTCTCCACACTCAGGTTGATGGAAGAGGCCGGCACAGCGGCAGAGGCGGATGTCGCTAGACAGAAAAGAATGATGAGTAGCAGGTAACGGAACACAACCAGGTCTCCTTTTTGAGCATGAGTACGGCAGGTCAGCAAGAATCAGAATCCGGTAAAGAGAAAATCAAGGGCTGCGATGATCTCCTGGCGATATTCTTTGAGGGAGCCGACGTTATCTCCCAAGTGGGCAATGGCTACACCGGCCAGTTCCGCCGTGGACATAACAACAACCGTGGTCTGTTGGACCGGAAAGCTGGGGTTCAAATGTGTTGCTGTCTTGCCGAAAGCGTCAGAACTATAGAGTGGAACAACCACCCGTGTTGCCAGGTGTCCTAAAAAATCTGCCTGCACATCCAGTAAATAGGGGATTGTCTGACATGTTTCAGGGTTACGGTTGGCGTAGATATCAAATTGTGCCATCAGAACTTCCTTTGGCCGTCACTGAAGACCCCATTCTGTGCGATACGCTGGTTGTACGCCTCAACAGCATCCTGATTTTCTCTTAGCCACTGCTGTCGCTTTTGCTCACGCAGCAGCTCGGCCAGACGGCTTTCCAGTGCCTGCGACAGGTTGATCTGATGCTCCTTGGCCTGCTGGAGCAAATCACGATTGATACTGACGTTGGTGGGTTTTTTGGGGGCATTGGTATCGTAAAAGGCGGTCTGCATAGCGGATTCCTTATGCGCACATGGTATGCGCATACTGTAGCACTGCCAGACATATGCTGCAAGTTGTTTTAAAGGTGAGGCTGATCGAAGCGGGGCATATCAAATTGACGGGTATTTCTTGGGAGTGGTATAATTTTGAACGTTTAACTGGAACGTTAATTTCTCTTGCGTGCCGCAACGGTTGGAGCCGGATCTATGTCAGAAAAAACCGCTTCAAGTTCGTCACTTTTAACCCCAACACTACTTGTGAACTGCAAGTTTACCTTGAAAAAGCTGATTATCTTCATGATATACGGAGCTTTGATAGCCAGCTTGCTGAGTGTATTTGGTTTTGGAACGGGATTTTTCTACACACTCCTTTTTTGCAGTTGTGCATCCTGCCCTCCTCTTGTCCTGATTATCGGATCAAACTCATTACCAAAACCTGCTACTGTAACAGTTGTGCTGCTTAGAATGATCATAATAATGTTAATCGGCTCTCTTATTGGCGCCATTACTTTTACAGCGATCACAGTTGGAGACCCTCTGTCTGTATTTAGCCAAAATAGCGGTGTCCTGTTCAGAATGCTGTTTCTCAACGCCTTTTTCGGGTCATCCATAGTTTTCTTTTTCAAAACAGGCGAGAGTATTTCAGAGGCAAAGCGGTTAATTATGGAGGAGCGGCTGATTAACCTCGATATGAAGAGCATGGCTGTCGAGACGGAACTGAAGCTTTTGCAGGCACAGATTGAACCTCACTTTATATTTAACACGCTTTCCAACGTAATGAGCCTGATTGATACGCATCCGGACAAAGCCAAAGGTATGCTTGACTATTTTTGTACCTTCCTGCGCGGCTCGCTTCATATTGCGCGGAACAGCACCATCCCTATATCCCAAGAGATTGAGCTGATCAAAAACTATCTGGAGATCCAAAAACTGCGGATGGGGGATCGTCTGAACTATCAGATAGATGTTCCTGCTACCCTTTTGGAGAGGAAGATCCCGCCTCTGTTGATTCAGCCACTGGTGGAAAATTCCATCAAACACGGACTGGAGCCGAAGCTGGAAGGGGGAGGAATCACTATCAAAGGGGAGATTGATGGCGATCTTTTGAGGATCATCGTCTCTGATTCAGGTGGAGGGATCACCGAAAATGCCTCCGGAAATGGTATAGGACTGGAAAACGTACGCAAAAGAATAAAGATGTTGTCCAGTGCAAAAGGGAGGTTGACCCTTGAAGAAAACGTTCCTTGTGGTGTTATGGCTGTAATAGAGACAGCGATATGAAGGCTTTTCGTGCATTGATTGCTGACGATGAAGCTGCCCTGCGCGGGTTTTTAAGGCGTAGGCTGGCGGTTCTCTGGCCAGAGATGGCTATTCTTGGTGAGGCGTCTAACGGTTTGGATGCGCTGGAACTTGCACGCAGTCAGCAACCTGATGTGGCCTTTCTTGATATAAAGATGCCGGGGCTCTCAGGAATAGAGGTTGCTCAAAATCTGCCTGAAGGATGTTTGCCGGTCTTTATTACCGCCTTTGACAAGTTTGCCATAGAGGCGTTTGAGGCAGGTGGGGTAGATTACCTGTTAAAGCCGGTGAGCGACAACAGACTTGAAAAGACGGTGGCGCGTCTTAAGACAAGGCTGCCCGATCCACTCCCTGCCATGCAGCAACTGGATGAGATACTTGCCAAGCTTTCTTTGACGGTACAATCTGGCGGACGTGAATATCTGCAATGGATCAAGGTAGGGCAAAAAGATAAGATCAGGCTTATATCGGTGCAGGAGATAGATTATTTCAAGGCAACAGACAAGTACACCACTGTCAGGACCGGTACGGAATCGCTCCTGATTAAAAAGACCATCAAAGAGCTTGTAGACGAGCTTTCACCTGACCAGTTCTGGCAGATACACAGGGCGACCCTGGTAAATGTTTCCAGGATTGAAATGGTTAAGCGTACCCTGACCGGTGGCTATAACGTCCATTTAGCCGGCCTGAATGAAACCCTTTCAGTAAGCCGAGCCTTCTCACACCTATTCAGGCAGATGTAATATCATTACAATGCAGAGCATTATCTTCCTTGGCTCTCCTTTGGTTTCCTTGCATCATTATTGATTTGAAACTGGAGTAATCTGCAATTCATCCTCCGTAGATACCGTCTGTCACCATACTCTTCCATCTGTCGCATATCGATTGCCCAACGTCACCCCCTGAGATTTAATGATAACAGCATTGCAGGCTGAACTGCAGCTACCAATTTTATTGCTGAAAGGGGAGATTGTATGCGTAAAGCCAACAAGTTGATGCTGGCAGCCGTGCTGGCCGTTGCACTGCCTACAAGTGCCATGGCAGCCGAAGCTGACCTGCAGGCCAAGCTTGATAAGCTGACAACCCAGATGGAAGACCTGAAGGGGCAGGTTCAGCGGGTTGAAGACAAGTCTCTTGGCAAATGGTTGCAGATTGGTGGCAGCTATCAGTTCCGCCTTGACAGCCTGCATGGCAAGACCGTGGCATACTCTGATGCAATCGGCACCATGAACAACCTGGTTGGTGGATTTGTTGTTGGACCGAATGCAGTTGCCGGAACGACCGTTGGTGCGAATGCCACCATTGCTAACCCCTCCGGGACAGCCTTTATGTTCATGGGTAAATCAGGTTCACTCTTTACCCCGGCGCAGTTCAATACCATCTTGACCCAATACATGCCGTCGGCGATGTACAACGCCTTTACCGGCATGATCATGCCTGCCCTGGGCACCATGACTCCTGCTCAGGTGGCTGGCTATCTTCAGGCAAATGCGCTTACTGCTCAACAGTCGGCAATCCTGAACACCCTGACCAACAAAGGGATCATGTCAACCGTCATGAGCATGATGACTCCGGCCAACCAGGCCGCCTTCATGGCTATGCCGCCTGAGTATCAACAGGCTGCAATGGTTATGGCAATGCAGGGTTTTATGGGCACAGGTAGCGGTAATCTTGCTACGTATCAAGCCTATAAACCAAAGAACGAAACCCTTTACACCAACAAGTTTGCCCTTGATCTGAAGGCCAAGGCAACTAAAGACGTAACGGTTAATGTCAAGCTTGGTATGTACAAGGTTTTTGGCGACCAGTCTGATCAAGTCACTAACAATGGCTATTATGCTGATCGGGTAGGGGTGTTTGACGGTACTATCGGTCACGTCCCATCCAGCAGTTACCTGAATGTTGACCGTGCCTATGCCACCTGGAGTAATATTCTTGATCAGCCGGTATGGTTCTCGGTTGGCCGTCGTCCTGCTACTGATGGTGCCCCCACGAACCTAAGGCATAATAACGAACGTCCTGGTAATGGTGGTACTCCTGCACTGCTGGTTGATTATGCCTTTGACGGTATGACGGTGGGCTATGCCCCTGATATAGACTTATTGCCCGGCTTTTACGCCAAATTTTGTTATGGCCGCGCATTTGACTCCGGATTTCGTGCAACTCCGACCAACAGCATAAAAGATACCGATATGATGGGCGTTGCAATTATCCCTGTGGATACTGATCCTCTGCGGATCTGGTTGCAGTGGAACAGAGCTTTAAATATCTTTGATTTTCCCAAAATGAACAATACTCTGTTCGGCAATGTTGGACCGACTGTCAATCTGGGGGAATTCGACTGGTATGGCGCAGGTGCCATGACTACCATTAAAAAAGTTGGCCCTGGCGACCTGAATGCCTTTGCTGATATCGCTCTCAGTATTTCGCATCCCAATAAAAATGTATCCAACGCTGCCGGGTTTCAGGGGCTGATGAGCGGTGAGTTTTTTGCTCAGGATATAGCGCCAAAGGATCGTACCGGATGGGCAGTATATACCGGCATTCGTTATGACCTGCCCAGCAATACCAGGATTGGTTTTGAGTATAACTATGGTTCTAAGTACTGGCAGACCTTTGCGCCAGCTGCGGATGACATGTGGACCGCCAAGGTCGGAACTCGTGGTCAGGTGTTTGAACCCTATATCATTCAGGAACTGAATCTGAAGCCTGTTTCATCCGTCTTTGCCAAGACCTTCTTCAAACTGGGCTACCAGTACTATGATTTCCAGTATACCGGCAGCAACAACTGGGTCGGTGAACCCAAGAAAATGTCTGAGGTGAAATCAACGGATCTGCTAATGATGGCACCGATTAAAGAGGCTCACAACATATACGGAACATTTGAAGTCCACTTTTAACCCTGTAGGCGCAGCAAATCTCCAACGTGTGGTTGGCGGACCTCATCGGGGTCCGCCCTTTTTATTTCAAACTTGAAAACTCCCCCGAACCGGTCAGGACAGACCTTCAAGCTAGATATGGCGTAGCGCAGCGACAGAGTAGGCGCTTGGGTTGGCGGTGTGCTGCCAGCGCCTTTACGGTCGTGCAGGGTTATACAGCATCATTCTCCTGCGTAAACAGCAAAAAGGCCATGGCCGGGCGTTTGCTGCTCTCCCGCATGGCAAACTGCATCCCGTCAAAGCTCCATCCTTCGGCGACCTTCTCGTTTAACGCCTCTTCAATGGCCTCTTCGGTTACATTGGGCAGTTCAACAACTTTGTACTGCAACATGTTCCACCTCCATTTACGGCATAGTACCTGATCTTGCAACATGGTTACAATCGGGAAAGCGGTCTTGACAATCGCCAAATCGGTTGTATCTAAAACTATACGGGAATATTCATGTTTAACCCGTAAAGGAGTGCCTATGAGTGGTGATTGCTGCGAACATGCACTGCTGGCCGATGATCCCCGCCTGAAGTTGGTGGAGCGAGCCATGAAGCGCTTGCAGTACCAGCCTGATGCCCTGATTGAGGTGCTGCATACGGCCCAGGAGGCGTTCGGCTATTTAAACCGCGAGCTGCTGGCCCATGTGGCGGCCCAGTTGAAGCTGCCGGAAAGCCAGGTCTTTGGCGTGGCCACCTTCTACCATTTCTTTACCCTGCGCCCCAAGGGTGAACATTCCTGCATCGTCTGTACCGGTACGGCCTGTTATGTCAAAGGGGCGGGCGAGATCCTGGGCAGGCTGGAACAGGAGGCAGGGATCAAGGCCGGTCAGACCACGGCTGATGGCAGATTGTCGCTGGGCACGGCCCGCTGCCTGGGCAACTGTTCACTGGCGCCGATGATGATGCTGGATGATACGGTGCATGGGCCGGAAAGCCCGGATGGTGCGGCTAATAAGCTGAACAGGCTGCTGGAGGTACCCCATGAACAGGGTTGAGCTGGCTGAACTGGCCGAAGCGGTGACAGCCCAACAGCAGTCCTGCCGTATGCGGCTGCTGGTCTGCTGCGGCACCCCCTGTGTAGCGGCCGGTAGTCAGGCGGTGGTGGCGGCCCTGCAGGAACGGCTTGCCGGTCTGGGTAATCCGGCTGATCTGGAACTGGTGGGCACCGGCTGTCAGGGGCCCTGCAGCCGTGGCCCGTTGTTGACACTGCTGCGCCCCGGCCAGCCAGAGCAGGTCTGGCAGAAGTGCACGCCGGAACTGGCAGTGTCGATCCTTGAGGCAGAACTGCAGCAATCTGCCTTTCCTGTCACCAACCTGCTGCCTGCAGACTGGCCGTTTTTCAGGTGCCAGACCAGACTGGTGCTGGCCAACAGCGGCAGAATCGACCCTGAAAACCTTGAGCAGTACATTGCCCAGGGGGGCTATGATAGTCTGGCTCAGGTGCTGCACGAGATGACCCCTGATCAGGTCTGCGACAGTGTGGTGCAGAGCGGACTGCGGGGCAGGGGCGGTGGAGGCTACCCCACTGGTCTTAAGTGGCAGCTGGTGCGTAAGGGCAGCGGCAGCCGTAAGTTTATCGTGGCCAATGGCGATGAAGGCGATCCCGGTGCCTACATGGACCGCTCACTGATGGAGTCAGACCCTCATCGAATTCTGGAGGGGATGGCCATTGCCGGGTATGCCATTGGAGCCGAGCAGGGCTATGTCTATGTGCGGGGCGAGTATCCGGTGGCAGCCCAGAGGCTGCGCAAGGCGATCCGGGATGCGGAGCGGGCCGGGCTGTTGGGCAGCCGGGTGCTGGATTCCAGCTTCAGTTTCAGGATCGATATCCGGATCGGTGCCGGTGCCTTTGTCTGCGGCGAAGAGACCGCGCTGCTGGCCTCGATCATGGGCAGGCGCGGCCAGCCCCGCATCCGTCCCCCCTATCCGGCCGAGGCAGGGTTGTGGGGCTGTCCTACCCTGATCAATAACGTTGAGACCTTCGGCAATATCCCCTCCATCTTCAGCATCGGTCCCCAGGCCTTTAACGCCATCGGCAACGGCAAGAGCCGGGGCACCAAGGTCTTTGCCCTGTGCGGAGAGGTGGTCAACAACGGCCTGATTGAGGTGCCGATGGGGATCTCGCTGCGGGAGATTGTGTTTGAGATCGGCGGAGGGCTGGCAAACGGTGTTGCCTTCAAGGCAGCCCAGACCGGCGGCCCCAGTGGTGGTTGTATCCCGGCTGAAAAACTGGATACGCCTGTGGATTACGAAAACCTGCAGGCGTTGGGCTCGATCATGGGCTCCGGCGGTCTGATTGTGATGGGGGAGCAGAGCTGCATGGTGGATGTGGCCCGTTTCTTCATGGAGTTCTGTCTGGATGAGAGCTGTGGCAAGTGCGTGCCCTGCCGCACCGGCACGGTGGAGATCTACCGTCTGCTCTCACGGATCTGCAACGGCAGCGCTTCGCAACGGGATTTGCAGACCCTGGAGCAGCTCTGCCAGATGGTGAAGGATACCTCGCTCTGCGGGCTGGGGGCGGCGGCACCCAACCCGGTGCTGTCTACCCTGCGCTGGTTCAGGGCTGAGTATGAGGCCCATGTGAGCGGGCGACGCTGTCCGGCCGGGGGTTGCAGCATGAATGAACTGCCGTTGCACCTGCTGGGTGAACAGCTGCTGCAGCGGATCGCTGCACTGCGCTGTGACGGGGAGGGATACTGATGCCGGCCATAACCCTGACCATCAACAACGACCTGATCTCTGCCCGTCAGGGCCAGACCCTGCTTGAAGTGGCCCGTGAGCACGGGATTGAGATTCCCACCCTCTGTCATCTGGATGGACTTGAGGCGATGGGGGGCTGCCGCCTCTGTCTGGTGGAGCTGCAGGGCAGTCCTCGTCCGGTTCCCTCATGCGTTACCAAGGCGGCTGAAGGGATGGTGGTGACCACCCACAGCGACAAGCTTGTGGAATACCGCAAGATGCTGGTAGAGCTGCTGCTGGCGGAACGGACCCACACCTGTTCCATCTGCGTGCAGAACAACAACTGCGAGCTGCAGACCCTGGCAGCCAAGCTGGGGATTGACCATGTCCGTTTTGATTACCTGCACCAGCAGTTACCGATGGATGCCAGCCGGGAGCGGTTTGCCCTTGACCACAATCGTTGCGTACTCTGTTTACGCTGCGTGCGGGTCTGTGATGCCGTGGAAGGCGCCCATACCTGGGATGTACGGGGCAGGGGATCAACCAGCCGGATTGTGGCTGACCTGGATCGTCCCTGGGGAACCAGCACCAGTTGTACTGACTGTGGCAAATGTGTCCAGCTCTGCCCCACCGGCGCCCTGTTCAAGAAAGGGGCTACCGTTGGTGAGATGCGCAAGGAACGCAGTTTCCTGAACCGGATTCTGGAGCGGCGGCGGCTGGCAGCCCAAGGGGGTACGCCATGAGCCGGTTGCGTCTGGCAACAGCCTGGCTGGGGGGCTGCTCCGGCTGTCATATGAGCTTTCTGGATCTGGGAGAACAGTTGCTTGGTATCGCTGATGCAATCGAACTGGTCTATGGTCCGCTGGTGGATGCCAAGGAGTTCCCTGAAGAGGTGGATGTGGCAATGATCGAAGGCGCTGTGGCCAATTTCGAGAACCTTGAACTGCTGCAGCAGATTCGTAAACGATCAAAACTACTGATCAGTTTTGGTGACTGTGCCATTACCGGTAATGTAACCAGTTTACGCAACTTCTTCAGTGTGGATGACCTGTTGACAGCGGTCTACCATGCCGGTCCCGGCAGCGCACCTCGTAGTGATGAAGCGGATCAGATATTGCCGGAACTGCTGCCTCGGGTGCTGCCGCTGCATCAGGTGGTTGAGGTGGATGCCTACATCCCCGGCTGCCCCCCTGACCCGGAACGGATACTGACAGCGTTGACCGCCCTGTTGAAGGGGGAAGCGGTGGAGTTGAGTGAAGAGCAGAGGAGCTTTGGGTAAGCCTATGTCCAAAACCATTACCATAGCGCCGGTTACCCGGATCGAGGGCCATGCCAAGATCACCATCCAGCTGAATGATGCCGGTGAGGTGGCCGATGCCCGTTTTCACGTCACTGAGTTTCGTGGCTTTGAGAAGTTTTGTCTGGGGCGCAGCTATCGCGAGATGCCCTCCATTACCGAGCGGATCTGCGGCATCTGCCCGGTCAGCCATGCCTTGGCCTCGGCCAAGGCCGGTGATATGCTTAAAGGGGTTAACATACCACCCACCGCCGAGAAACTGCGGCGTCTGATGCACTATGCCCAGCTGGTGCAGAGTCACGCCTTGAGTTTTTTCCTGCTCTCCGGACCGGACCTGCTGTTGGGGATGGAGAGTGATCCGGCCAAGCGTAACCTGATCGGCCTGATCGAGGCGAAACCTGAGCTGGCAAGGGAAGGGATCCGACTGCGTCAGTTCGGTCAGGAAGTGATCAAGCTTTTAGGGGATCGGGCCGTACATCCTGCCTGGGCCGTTTCTGGTGGAGTACGGGAACCACTGACAGCAGACAAGCGGGACTGGATTGCGGCGAGATTGCCTGAGGCACTGGAAACCGCGAAGAAGGCGCTTCGCCTTGGCTATGATGCCCTGCAGCGCCTGTCTGAAGAAGCCGGCTGCTACGGCAGCTTCCCCAGCCTGTTTCTGGGACTGGTCTCGCCAGATGGCGGGCTGGAGCAGTATGACGGCAAGCTACGGCTGATTGATGCCGATGGCAGAAATCTTGAGGGTGATTGTGATCCATCCCGTTATGCCGAATTTATCGGTGAGGCAGAACAGAGCTGGAGCTACCTGAAATTCCCCTATTACAAGCCCCGTGGTCATGAAGGTGATGCCGGTATGTATCGGGTTGGTCCACTGGCCCGTCTGAATGTTGCTGATTATGCCGGAACTCCCCAGGCAGAGCAGGAGCTGAAAAAGTTCCGACAGTTCAGGGAAGGGGGCGGTCCGGTGCTGGGCAGTTTCTACTACCATCAGGCCCGTTTGATCGAACTGCTCCACTGTCTGGAACGGATTGGCGAGTTGCTGGATGATCCGCACCTGCTGGACAGTCATGTGCGCAGCCATGCCCGCACCAACAACCGGATCGGGATCGGTGTGGTGGAAGCGCCGCGCGGGGTGCTGTTCCACGAATATCATGTGGATGATGACGGCCTGCTCTCCTACGTCAACCTGATCATTGCGACCGGTCAGAACAACCTGGCCATGAACAAGACCGTGCTGCAGCTCGCAAAGCACTACCTCTCCGGCAGCAGGCTGGATGAGGGACTCTTGAACCGCGTGGAACACGGCATCCGTTGCTACGATCCCTGTCTTTCCTGTTCTACCCATGCCATGGGCAGGATGCCGCTGCAGCTGGAGTTGTACAGCCCGGATGGACGACTTATCCAACGTCTGGAACGTTCTTCGCACCCCCCTTGACAGCTGAAAAACCGTGCTTATCTTTTGGACAGAAGGACTGCATAACGTATCAAGTGAACAAAGGAGGACTGTGTCATGGCAATCGTCAAGTACAACCCGTTACGTGAGCTGCGCAGCATGCAGGACCAGATGGACCGTCTGCTGAACCTTTCCTGGGGCAGTGGTGAGTATCCGGGGGAGGATATCAAAGAGGGGATCTGGCAACCGGCGGTGGATATCTATGAGACCGCTGACTCGATTGTGATCAAGGCCGAGCTGCCTGATGTGGATCAAAAGGATATCGATGTCCGGATTGAGGATAATCTGTTGACCATCAAGGGTGAGCGCAAACACGAAAGTGAGGTCAAGAAAGAGAACTACCATCGGATTGAACGTTATTTCGGCTCCTTTCAGCGCAGCTTCAAACTACCTGCCACGGTAGAGCAGGAAAAGGTTGCAGCCAGTTGCGAGAAGGGGGTTTTAACCGTGACGCTGCCCAAAAAGGAAGAGGTCAAGCCGAAGCAGATCAATGTTGAGGTCAAATAGTAGCCGTATCTTTAACAGAACGATGAACTCTGTAACGCAGAAAAGGCCGGGCATTTTCCCGGCCTTTTCTGCGTTTAGCGTGATGTTGATCAAAAATCAGGCAGGCTTTTTGCTTTCATCAGGTTTGGCAGTTGCTTCCTGCTGGTGGGCTTCTGGTGCAACCTCCGCCTTTTTTTCTGATTCCTGTGCCTCTACCTTGCGGGCCTCTTCCTGTATGTTACGCTGGAAGTCTTCTGAGGCCTTTTTGAACTCGGCCAGCCCCTTACCCAGGGATTTGGCAAGCTCAGGCAGTTTATTCGGGCCGATCACGATCAGGGCGATGACCATTATGACAATCAGTTCCGGCATGCCGATTCCAAACATGATGATATTCTCCTGGATACCTGTCTTGTAGTACTGGCCTATTAAAGCGTTATTCGTTGTTGCAAGGCAACAAAAAAATGAGTTGTTTGTACACTGGTGGCGATGTACTAATATGCATAAAAAATAATCACAAGTGATTAAAATGTAGTCAGGAGTTGCCGGTGTCATTGCTTCGTCCCCTCAAAATTGGCAGTCTGACACTGCCGCATAATTTGTTGCTTGCGCCGCTTGCAGGCATTACCAACCATGTTTTCAGGCTGATCTGCAGACAGGCGGGAGCCAGTCTGGCCTTTACTGAAATGGTCAGTGTCAACGGCATGGTTCGTGAAGGTGAAAAGACGCTGGCCTTGCTTTCAAGCTCTCCAGATGATCGTCCACTGGGGGTGCAACTGTTTGGGAACGCCCCCGAACTGCTGGCTCAAGCCGCCAGTATGGTTAAGGATAACGCAGATCTTATTGATATCAATATGGGCTGTCCCGTACGCAAGGTGGTTGGTACCGGCGCCGGGTCCGCCTTGTTGCAGGATACGGCGCGGATAGCAGAAATCATCAGATCGGTCCGCAGGGCAACGGAACTGCCTCTGACGATCAAGATCCGCAGTGGCTGGCAGTGCGGTGACGTTACCTGGCAGGAAGTGGGGCGGATTGCCGAGGCGGAAGGGTGTGACGCCATTACCCTGCATCCCCGCAGCCGAGCCCAGATGTTTAACGGACAGGCCGACTGGCGGCAGCTTGGGCAGTTAAAACAGCTGGTGAAGATACCGGTGATCGGCAGCGGTGATCTGTTTACCCCGCAGGATTGCCGACGGATGCTGGCAGAGACCGGGTGTGACGGGCTGATGGTGGCCCGGGGGGCGTTGGGTAACCCCTGGATCTTCAGCCAGACCTGTGAACTGCTGGAGGGAAGGCCGCTAACCCCGGTATCCTGTGCCGATCGGATGACAATGGCCGAACAGCACCTTGCCCGGTATAGCGACTACGCCGGTGCATCGGTTGCGGTGCGGGAGATGAAGAAGCATCTGGGATGGTATATTCATGGTGTGCCGGGAGCGGCCGCCTTGCGCAGAACCGTCAACACGGCCCGTAACATGAATGAATTGCTGGACGTGATCGAGCAGATCAGGAAAACAGGAGTCTGATACTACGGTGCATACAGACCTGAGTGGATACGCCCTCACCGTACTTGACAGTGTCGGGGACGGGGTAATCGTCATCAACGCTGAAGGGTTGGTTACGCTGATGAATCCGGCCGCCGAGGAGATGACGGGCCGTTCCCGCCGTCAGGTGGTGGGCTCACGCTTTCTCGATTCCTTCAAGACAGAGCCTGTGCTGGTTGAAATGGTAGAGCGCACCTCTGCAAGCGGTATCTCACTCTCTGATCAGGATAATGTGGTGCTGAACCCCTCCGGGCGGGTCATTCCGGCCAATGCCACGACCTTTCCCCTGATGAGATCAGACGGAGAAACCATCGGCGTCGTCTTGACCCTGCGTGATCTGACCTCCATCCGTGAACTGGAGGCAGCGGTCAGGCAGGCAGACCGTCTTGCCACTCTGGGTACCCTGGCTGCCGGTCTGGCCCACGAGGTCAAAAATCCGCTGGGAGGGATCAAGGGGGCGGCCCAGCTGCTGGAGCGTGAGCTGGACGATGACAGCGACCTGCTGGAATATCCGCGGGTGATGATCAAAGAGGCGGAGCGGATCGACAAGATCATCAGGCAGCTGCTTGAGCTGGCATCCCCACGGGGGCCGCGCTATACGCCGGTCAATCTGCATATGGTGCTGGGGGATATCATTCTGCTGCAACGGGAGGCAGCCGGCAGCCGGGATGTCTCCATCTCCACCGGCTTCGACCCCAGTATCCCTCCGATCATGGCAGATGAGGCCCAGTTGACCCAGGTCTTTCTTAACCTGATCCGCAATGCCATTGAGGCGATGTCCGACGGCGGGCGCCTGTCTGTCACCAGTCGTGTGCTGGCCGAGTATCACCTGGCCCGCAACGAGAACCGTTCACGTATGGTGGCGGTGGAGGTGGCTGACACCGGCCCGGGCATATCCGAAGAAAATCTTGCCAAGGTCGGTACACCGTTCTTCACGACCAAGGACAACGGTACCGGGTTGGGACTGGCCATCTGTCAGAAGATTGTCGGGGAACACCGCGGTATGCTGAAGATAGACTCAAAACCGGGACAGGGGACCAAGATCAGTGTGCTGTTGCCGTTGATCCAGTCACCCGTGAAAGGATAGACAGTATGGGACTGCATCGGATACTGGTGGCTGATGACGAAGAGAGCATGCGTTGGGTGCTTTCCAAGGCGTTGCGCAAAAAGGGATATTCAGTTGACCTGGCTGCTGACGGCAACCAGGCCCTGCGTCAGGTGCGGGAACAGTCCTATGATCTGGTAATCGTCGATATCAAGATGCCCGGCATGTCCGGTCTTGAATTTCTGGACAAGGCACGGGAGCTGCGCCCGGACCTGCTGGTGGTGGTGATGACCGCCGAGGCCAGTATGAAGAACGCGGTTGAGGCGATGAAGCGTGGTGCCTACGATTACATCACCAAGCCGTTTGACCTTGAGGTGATTGATGCCATTATTGAAAAGGTCAGCCGGGCACGGGATGTCAGCAATCAGGTCTCGCTGCTGAAGCAGGAGCTGAAGGACCGCTATCAGGTCGAAAAGAATATCATCGGCAACTCGGCTGCCATGCGGGAGGTCTACAAGACCATCGGCAAGGTGGCCGGCAGTGATATCACCGTGCTGATCCAGGGAGAATCCGGTACCGGCAAGGAACTGATCGCCCGGGCGATCCACTTTAACTCAACCCGGCTGGGTAAGCCGTTTGTGGCGATCAACTGCGCCGCCATCCCCAAGGATCTGCTGGAGAGCGAGCTGTTCGGCAGCGAACGGGGAGCCTTTACCGGGGCCACCGAGCGCAAGACCGGCAAGTTTGAGCAGGCCAACCACGGCACCATCTTCCTGGATGAGATCGGGGACATGCCGCTGGATCTGCAGGCCAAGATCCTGCGGGTGCTGCAGGAACAGGAAATCACCCGGATCGGCGGTTCCCAGAACCTGAGCGTTGATGTGCGGGTGGTGGCAGCCACCAATCAGGAACTGCAGGAGCGGGTGCGTAACCGCGAATTCCGCGAAGACCTTTACTACCGCCTGAATGTGGTGCCGATCAACCTTGCCCCGCTGCGTGAGCGCAGTGAGGATATTCCCGCCCTGGTGGAGTACTTCCTGGAGCGGGCCTGCGCCGAGCTTGAGATCCCAACCAAGCAGTGCGCCCCTGAGGCGATGGAGCTGCTGAGCAATTACTCCTGGCCCGGTAACGTGCGGGAGCTGGAAAACACCATCAAGCGCGGCGTTATTCTCTCCAGTGACCCCTATCTGACCACAGCCGATTTCGCCAGCCTGACCAACCGCCAGGAAACCATCCACGCCATTCCGCAGGAACAGTCACTGGAATCGCTGGTGGAGATGAAGCTGCGCAACTCCATGAACGGGATTGAAAAGCTGGATAAAGGTGATATCTACGACCGGGTGCTGGAACAGGTGGAACGTCCCCTGATCCGTTACGTGCTTGAAAAGACACGGGGTAACCAGGTGCGTGCTGCTGATATTCTGGGGATTAATCGTAATACCCTGCGCAAGAAGATCAGTGAGCTTGGGGTCAGTATCAAGAAGGATTAATTTCGATTCCATTTCAAGGCGCTATCTTCGTTGGCTCGTCGTTGGCTCCTCAACGTACTGCGTGTACGCCTGCGTCGCCAACTTCCTCGCCGCCTTGCTATCATCCTTGAACTGGAATTGAAATAAACAAGAGTGAGGGGCCGGAAACGGCCCCTGTTGTTTTTCAACCGAAGACATGTGCCAGCACCTGCTCGTGCCGTTCAATCACCGCCAAGGCAGGCAGGTCTGCTTTATAGGCGATGAACGGCACCCCGGCTGCGGCTGCAGCCTGCATATCCACCCGGCTGTCCCCCACAAACAGCGCCTCCCGGGGGGCGATGCCGTAGTGCTGCAAGACCTTCAGAAGCGGTTCAGGGTGCGGCTTGGGGTTCTGGACCTTGGCGGCGGTCATGATGCAGCCGAAGAATCCTTCCAGCCCGAAGTCTTCAATGATCATCTCCATGGAGGCTGCCCGGTTGGTGCAGATGGCCAGTTCAACCTTTCCTTTCAGCGCGCTCAGTGTCTCCACCAGCCCTTCTTCCCTGCGCATGTACGGCATCAGTTCCTTGTAGCGGATGGTCTTGCCGATGGCGATCGCCTCTTCCTTCTGGGGGTCACGGCCAAAGAAATGTTCAATCACATCCAGGTAGGAGAAGGTGTGCAGCACCCGCTCAGATTCCGTGCAGAGCCGGTCGATCTCCGGCCTGCCCAGGCCGGCCATGATCCGGTTGTAGAAGATGTAGTTTGACTCAATGGAGTCCAGAATCACACCGTCGCAGTCGTAGATTACCGCCTTGTAACGTGCTGTCATGCCTTGTCCTCATCCGGTTGCCGGGCCTTGTTCAGGTATTCTTCCCATTCCATCGGCAGCAGGTATTTTTTGCGGCTGTTGCATTCCTTGCAGGCCGGCACCACGTTGTTGCGGCTGGCCTTGCCGCCCCTGGTCACCGGTACGATATGGTCCATGGACAGTTCATCCGGTGCAAAACGGTTGCCGCACCAGTGACAGATCCCCAGGGCCAGCCGGTTCTTCCACCAACGGCTGCGGCGCAGTTCCCGGGATTTGTCCCGTTCACGCCTGATCTCTTCCTCTGATACCTCAATAATAAACTCGCTCATGGTTACCCCAGTCCGGCAACAGTCGCGCCGTCCCGTCCTTCGTGAGGTTCTCCGCTACGGAAGGAACTGATCTGCGGGTGCCGCCCCAAAAACTCACGTACTGCCCGCTGCAGAGTACCGGTGCCGATGCCGTGGATGATCCTGATCTCTTTCTGTCCGGCCAGAACTGCCTGGTCAATGAAGCCTTCCAGCTCAACCAACGCCTCTTCCACCCGTTTGCCGATCAGGTTCAATTCGTTTACTGCCTCTTCTGGCTGCAGCTTCATGTTGATCTCCGGCCGGCTTTTGCGTGGCTTGCTGTGCGTTGCATTCGTGCCCGCAATCAGGCCGTGCAGTGGCACCTCCATCTCAATGCTGCCCGCCCTGACCCGTACCTTGTGACGGGCCTGGTCAATGCTGATGACGGTGGCTTCGCGACCCAGGGAACGTACCTGCACGATGCTGCCGGGCTGTAGCGCATCAGCGGATGGAGCCTGCTGTCCTGCCGGAGCAAAGTTGGCCTCCAGCTCTTCAGATTTTTGTCTGAACTTATCAGCAGTCTCCTTCCGTCGATCCTGCTTGAACTGCTCCAGTAACTGATTCATTTCACGCCGGGCTGCGGTGATGGTATCCCGTGCATCCTGACGGGCCTTTTCAATGGTTTCCTGTCTCAGACGGACAAGATCAGCCTCCTGCTGCTTCAATGCCGTAGCCAGACCATCAAGCCGCTGGCGTTCCTGCTGCTGGCTGTTCAGTTCATCTGCCAGGGCGTTCCGTTTCTGACGCAGTTCGTCAATGATACCGGCAAAGGCGGTACCGGCATCCCCCAGCAGGTTACGGGCAAACTGCAACACTGATTCAGGCAGCCCATAGCGCCGGGCGGTTTCCAGGGCATGGGATTGCCCCGGTTCACCCATCACCAGGCGGTAGAGCGGGGTCCAGGTGGCACTGTCAAACTCCATTCCGGCGTTCTGCATCCCTTGGCTGCGCTGCACAAAACCGACAATCTCGGTCAGGTGGGTTGTGGCAAGCACCAGCGCGCCGCGGCTTTGCAGCTCATGCAGCACCGCGCAGCCGATGGCGGCCCCTTGCAGCGGCTCGGTACCGGTCCCCAGCTCATCCAGCAGTACCAGACTGCGGCTGCCGGTCTGGCCCAAAATGCCGGCTATGGCCGCAACATGGGCTGAAAAGGTTGAAAGGCTCTGTTCAATCGACTGATCATCGCCAATATCCACCAGCAGGGCATCCAGCAACGGGATAGATGAGGAGGGTGAGGCAGGTACCGGCATCCCGGACAGGGCCATGGCAGTGATTAAGCCGACGGTCTTTAGCGCTATTGTTTTGCCGCCCGCATTGGGGCCGCTGATCGTCAGCACTCTGGTTTCGTTGCCCAGCTCCAGGTCCAGCGGCACAATCGGCGTGGCATCCTGCTGTTGCTCCCGCATCACCAGCAGCAGCGGATGGCGGGCTGATAGCAGGCGCAGCGAGCCGTTTTGGTTCAACTCCGGAACCGACATGTTGAATTTTTCAGCAAACGCCGCCACGCTGTCCAGGCGATCCAGCTCAACCAAGCTCTTGAAGCAGGCGCCGATCTGCTCGGCATCTTCGCGAATCCAGGCTGAGAGACGCCGCAGGATGCGGATCTCTTCGGCCTTTTCTTCGGCAGAGAGGTTTTCAAGCTCGTTGACAAAGGGGATGATCTCCAGCGGCTCCATGAAGGCGGTCTCACCGGAGGATGAGACGTCATGCACCACTCCCGGTACCATCCCCTTTGAATCCATCCTGACCGGAATGACCCAGCGGCCGGAGCGGATGGTGATGAAGTCATCCTGCAAAAAGATGGCGGTCTCATGCCTGCGGACAAATTCTTCCAGCTTTTTGCGGACCCGTGCCGCCAGGGTGCGCTTGGCCTTGCGGATCTGGGACAGTTCCTGCGAGGCGCTGTCCAGGATGTTGCCTTCGTCATCCAGGGTGGCGGCAAGCGGCTCAAGGATGTCGTTGAATGCCACCGGAAAGGGGGACAGCAGCTTCAGGGCCGGGATATCCTCGCGCGGGGCCAGCTGTCTGGCAAGCTCGGCCAGTGAACTGAGTACCGGGATGAATTCCAGCAGTTCAAAGGGGGAGAGGATGGCGCCGCTGGGACGGACCGCGTCAAGCAGCGGGCGGATGTCGCTGAAACGGCTGATCCGCAGGCAGATCCGTTGGCGCAACAGCCCTCTGATCTCCTCGATACGCTGCCAGCCGGTGCGGATCTCCTGCGGCTGCCTGGAGGGTTGCATGGCCATGATGCTGTGTGCAGTGATGTCGCTGCGTGCATGGCTCGCAATGGACTGCAGGACTTTGTTGAATTCAAGACGGCAAAGGGTCGTGTGTGTGATCATGGGATTTCATTGGTCTGTTGTTTGGCGGCAGAACGACGGCTGCGGCGGCTTTTTTGTTTGCGAATCCGGGCCAGTTCCCGGTCCTGTTCGGTGACGAGCCCCAGGTTGCGGGCTATTTTTTCAAGCAGTTCGCGGCGGGCCAGAAACCGGTTTAGGGATTGACTCCGTTCGCGACCGCAGCGGGCCTCAATGCCGGTGGGCAGGTGACGGACCTGAACGGCGGATGAGGTCTTGTTGAGGTGCTGGCCACCTCTGCCGGATGAACGTACAAACTGTTCCTCCAGCTCTTCCTCTTTTACTCCCAGCTCCGCCATGCGGGCTACCAGCCATCTGTTTTTCTGATCACTGACTGCGAAAAGCGGGCTTGCCATTATTGCATGCCTGCCTGCCAGTTATAGGCCTTCAGCTGGGCCTCCATCACAGTATTGTACGGAATTGACAACGTCTCCAGCAGTGCTGAGGCGGTTGAAAAATCAACCTGTTCAAGGGCCTCGGCCAGGGCCAGCAGGCTGCCGTAAACCCCCTCCCGGTCCACGAGGGCCTGTTGAACCTCTTCGGACAGGTTCAGTTCCTCGGCAATTTGTCCCATCGGAATATCGTAGAGCGATTCAAGCAGGGAGAGTATGCCGGTCATGAAGGCCTGATCCGGTGCCTCCCGATTGCTGCGCAGGCGGGGACAGGCTGTGGCCATCTGCTCCATGAAGCCCCCCCGTACCGCTGCCATATCCACCAGCGGATTTTCCGTGGCATGGCTGTCATCGGTGGCGAACAGGGCCAGTTGTACCCAGCGTTTGATCTGGGCACGCCCCAGCATGCTGATGGCGTGACGTACGGTCTGAATCTTCTGCAGGCCGGCATAGGAGACGGAGTTGACCAGCAACAGCAGTTTGTAGGTCAGACCGGGACTGCTGCGGAAGGTCTTTTCGATCTCTTCAATATCTGCATCATCCATCATCTGACGCATCAGTTTCAACAACGCGGCGCCGCCTTCGTCGATCTTCCTCTTTTCAATCACCGCCGGTCTGGCAAAGTAATACCCCTGAAAGTAGTCAAAGCCCAGATCAAGGCACTTCAGAAATTCTTCCTTGCTTTCCACCTTTTCTGCCAACAACTTGAACTGATAGTTGCGGTAGCACTCAATGGTTGCCCCCAGGCTGTCAACCGGGGTTGCCATCAGATCGACCTTGACGATTTCGACAATCTTGTACAGCTCTTCGTAGACCGGGTCATAGTCGTGATCATCCAGGGCCAGCACGAATCCGGCCTCTTTCAGCTCACGGCAGCGCTCTACCAGCTCCGGTGTCACTTCAAGAGTCTCCAGCAGCTCCAGTACCACCATATCCTTGGGCAGCAGCTCCAGGGAGTCACTCATCAGGATATCCAGCTCAAGGTTGATGAATCCCTGGTGATTGCCCAGGATCTGTTGAATACCGAATCCGGCCAGGGTATTCAGGATTACGCTGGCTGTGGCCTGTGAGGCGTCACTGACATTGGCGCTGCTCAGCGAATCAGCGGAGCGGAACAGCAGTTCATAGGCACAGATCTGCTCATCACGATTCAGGATCGGCTGACGTCCGATCAGGTATTTTTGTCCGGTCTGATCCATAGTGGGGGATAACCTGTTCCGTCACTGGCAGTAATGTTTAAAGGGAATTTAGTATACGTTATCTTCAGGGTTAGTGCAATCAGTGCCTTGTTTCCAAAAAAGCTGCAGGATTGTTGCCGAATCGTCCGTTGCATGCTATACATTCTCCGTTGTGAAACCGTCGTTTTTCTGCATTTTTGAGGTGACAGGGTGAAGGTATCATTGTTGCGCAGGGGCTGGGTGACCTTCTCTGCCTATGTTGTCGGTATATATGCTTCGTTGCTGAACCGCCTGGAGGTGCGGGGAGGACAGTTCATCCCCGACTCGGGCGGTGTGTTGCTGGCCTCCAACCATATCTCGGCCTATGAGACCATTTTTCTGCCCTGGGCCGTCCTGCGCAGTCATCCCCTGCAGATGCTTTGGGCACCGGCCAAGGAAGAGCTGTTCCGGAAACCGTTTCAGCGGCTGATTTATTCATCCTGGGGGGCTTTCCCGGTACGACGGGGCAGGGATGTCAAGGCCGGCAAGGTGTTGAATGATCTGCTGCAGGATCAGAAGGTGATGCTTTTCCCGGAAGGGACCCGTCATAAGGATGGCCGCCTGGGGCCGGGAAACCGTGGTGTGGGCAAACTGATCTTTGATACCCGGCCAACGGTGATCCCCACGGCTCTGGTCGGACTGAATCACTGGCGTTTTCCCAGTATTGGGGCCAGGGGAGCGATTGTCTTTGGCGCTCAGATCAATTTTGACGATCTGTTTACGCTGGAGGACTGCAAGGAAACCCACCAACTGATTGTTGAGCGGCTGATGGAGGCAATTGCGGCATTACTGAAGCAGGAAGGGGCCTATGTCGGGCGTGCGGACAAGTAAGAACGGCGGGCAGAACCACCGCCATGTTTTGAGGATGGCTCTTTGAAGCAACAGGGCAGCTTGACTGAGGTGGAGATCTTCTGCGACGGCGCCTGCAGCGGCAATCCCGGCCCCGGCGGTTACGGCACTATTCTGCGTTGCCGCGGCAAGGAAAAGGAGCTGTCCGGTGCTGCGGCCGAGACCACCAATAACCGGATGGAGCTGACGGCCGCCCTGGAGGGGTTGCGGCAGCTGACCCGCTCCTGCCGGGTGACGATAACGACGGATTCCCAGTATCTGGTGAAAGGGATGACGGAGTGGTTGTCAGGCTGGCAGCGTAACGGCTGGAAAAACAGCAAGAAGGAACCGGTACTTAACCGCGATCTCTGGGAGGCGCTGCTTGATGCCGTCAAACCGCATCAGGTTGACTGGCAATGGGTACGTGGTCATGCCGGCCATGCCGAGAACGAGCGTTGCGATACCCTGGCCAGGGAAGCGATCAGCACCTTGAAAGAGCGGAATTGAACTGCCATAACCCACAACGAGGGTGCCATGAAGGATTTTGAAGAAGAAGTAGGCGTCAAAGACATTATCGGATTTTATATCAAGATCAATGACAGCGCCCGGGCCAAAAAGGATATGGCCAAGCTCTCTGCCAAGGATAAAGCTACGGCCTTTTCGCTGATTGTTGAGTCGAATGCCGGTCGTGAATTCAAGATCGAGATCGCCCGTTATTTTGTCAATGACCTTGATGCCCATATCCGCCGCAAGGCTGAACTGCTGCTGGAGGCGCTGATCCCCGGCTGGGTGGCTGACCCGGCTGCCAGTATTTTGCAGGTGCTGCGCTCTGCCGAACACAAGGGGCCTGCCCGGCGTAATGCCGCAGTCCGGTTTCTGTTCGGGATCGTGGATGCCGATTCGTTGCGGATTACCCTGACCAGTCTGTTATCCAGCCGCAACCGTTCCCATATCGTCGAGATTATTGATATCCTTGAACAGTATATCGATGCCTCGGAGGATGAGCCGGAACAGGTCAAGATCTTCAATGCCTGTCTGGATATCGTGCTCTCTGACGAGATCGAGATGCCGGTCAAGCACCATGCTACCAACCTGTTGTCGGTCTTCTTTAAGAAGGTTTCCACCACGGCACTGGGGGCCCATCTCAAGGCAAAATATATTGAGAAGCAGGTTGAAAAAGGTGAAAGTGTCTACCGTTTCCTCTGCAGCGGCACCTGCGGCCTGACTGCCAGCTACCTGGAAGACCTGATGCGCCCCCTGCAGGAAGGGGGCAAGGTCTATCAGCTCAAGATCCTGACCTATTTCTGTTTTCTGCTGGACAAGACCTGGAATGAAGACGAGGTGGACAACCATATTGATACCTGGCCGGAGAGTTGGGAGCCGGAAGAGATTACCAAGATGGACAAGGTCAAGCGCTTCCGTTCCAGCATCCTGAAACAGGTTGAGGAGTTATGGGAGTTTGCCGCCGACGATGAGGTCAGGGATGGCATCATGGCAGTGGTGTACAGTGGTCATCCGGTCAAACAGGAGCTGTTGTCGACTGTTAAAAGCAAGCTGACCGGTGGTGGTCTTTCCGATCTGGCCACTGACAAGATTGCCCGAATCCTGCACAGTTTCCTGAAAAGTGACCAGCATGAGGAGCTGAAGCCCCAGGCTGCCAACCTGTTGCTTTTCAATGTTTCGGGAGCCCGGCATCATCTTGCGGCGTTGCGTTACCTGCGGGAGTACCTGGAAAAGAGTTCACTGAATGCTGCCGAGCAGAGCAGTCTGGCAACCGCCTTGCTCCAGTTCGCCGCTTCTGCTGTCGATACTGAAGAGCGGGTCATGGCCTGGCTGCTGGTCTTTCTGCTTGACCCGTGCAAGCTGGAGGAGGCTGAACAGCATAAGCAGGTCCTGGGGCTGTTGCGGACGGTGATTGAGCAGGAAGTGCTTGCTGACTACTCGCGTGCGCGTATGGTTGCAGCACTGGAGCGGTTTGATAGTGACATCAAGACCACGGAAAAGCTGAAAAAGGCTGCGGCCTATCTGTTGTTCAGGCTGCAGAATCCGCATGAAAAGCCCACGTGGGATAAGATAGAAAAGCGATAAGCAGTCAGAAGGGGAGGGGACATGTTGAGTTCATTTGAAAATCTGGGGATCAAGACCAAGCTGGTGATTGCCTTTCTGGTGGTGGCCGCCTTTGCCGGTCTGCTGGGTGGTGTCAGTATCGTGAACATCCAGAAGATGAAGAAGGCCGATACCTTTATGTACCAGGAAGTGGCGGTGCCGCTGGCCGGCCTACGGGATATCACCCAGGCCTTTCTGCTGAACAGGATCAGTACTCGTGCCCTGATCGGCGCAACCGACCCTGATGAGCGGGAGGAGATTGCCGACAGTCTGCAGGAAAGCCTGGCTGCGCTGGAGGCCAAGACCGCCGCCTATGTCAAAAAGATGGATGGTGCTGAAGAAAAGGCCGCCTTTGCTGAATTCAAGACCTCCTTTGATGCCTACGTGCCGCTTTTGAAGCAGATGATTGATCTTTCAATGGGCGGAAAAAGTGAAGAGGCGCTGCAGCTTGCCAAGGGGGATGCAGGACGCCATGCAAACGCCATGCTACGGGCGCTGGACAAGATGGCAACGGTCAGCGTGAAGCATGCCAAGGAAACCGCTGCCAACAACGCCCAACTGGCCCAGACCGCCCTGGTGTTTTCACTGATCATGTCGGTGGCGGCAGTGGCTGTGGCGCTTGCCATCGGCATCTTTGTCTCCGGCCGGATCAGCAACCCCCTGCAGCAGTTGCAGAAACGTTTCCAGCAGGTGGCTGAAGGTGATCTGACCGTGACAATTGATGCACACTGTTGTGATGAGATGGGCAACCTTGCCCGCTCGTTTGCAGCCATGGTGCAGCAGCTGCGGGACCTGATCGCCCAGGTCAATGCAACCACCGGTGCCGTTACGTCGGCAACCAGAGAACTGCAGGGGACCTCGACGGAGATCGCCGGTGGCGCCGAGGTTGCTGCAGCACAGACGATCAGTGTTGCCACTGCCAGTGAAGAGATGGCGGCAACCAGTCATGATATTGCCCACAGCTGTCAGATTGCCGTTGAGGGCTCCCAGCGGGCCAATCAGGCAGCCCAGTCCGGATCTGATGTCGTACGCCAGACTGTTGAAGGGATGCGCAGGATCGCCAATCGCGTACAGGATACTGCCCGCACGGTCGATTCGCTCGGGGCTCGCTCTGATCAGATCGGTGCCATTGTTGCCACCATTGAGGATATTGCCGATCAGACTAACCTGCTGGCCCTGAATGCGGCTATTGAAGCTGCCCGGGCCGGTGAAATGGGACGCGGCTTTGCTGTGGTTGCCGATGAAGTGCGTGCCCTGGCAGAGCGGACTACCAAGGCCACCCGTGAGATCGGCGAGATGATCAAGGCGATCCAGTCGGAAACCAGAAGTGCGGTGAATGCCATGAATGAAGGGGTTCGCGAAGTTGAGGCCGGGACTCATGATGCCGAACGTTCCGGTGCAGCCCTGGAACAGATTCTGGCCGAGATCGATGCGGTTGCCGATCAGGTCAGGCAGATTGCCACCGCAGCAGAAGAGCAAAGTGCCACCACCGGTGAGATTACTGACAATATTCACCGCATGACGCAGATTATTCAGGATACGGCCCGTGGTTCCCATGAAACTGCTGATGCAGCGTCAAACCTTTCGGGGATGGCGGAGGGGCTGCATGGGGCGGTTTCCCGCTTCAGGCTGCAGTAGGCCGGAGCGGTTGTTTCTGTTCTGACGTCACTGCTCGCGTTGCAGCGGTACGGCCCTGCGCCGTTCCTTAAACGCCGCAGTCAGGACAAAAAACGGTTTCTTTACCAGAGGTACATTGATTGATAAAAGCGGACTTGGGGACTGGTTCCCAAGCCCGCTTTGTATTGTCTGCAAGCACAGGCTTAAAAGAAGGGGCTGTCCGGCTTGGGAGAGAAGAATCTGCCTGCTGCTCAGTTGTCCGGTGTTTCAATCGATTTCAGCGTCCTCTGCCTTGTTGTCTTCCGCCCGGGCAGTAATGAAGACCTTCAGGTCATGTTCAGACAACGGCTTGCTCAGGTAGTACCCCTGCATCTCATCACAGCCTCTGTCTTCAAGGAAGAGTAACTGCTCCCTCGTTTCAACCCCTTCTGCAATTACCTTCAGCTTCAGAGAGTGCGCCATGGCGATGATCGCCTCGGTAATGGCCGCATCATCAGGGTCAGTCAGGATGTCGTTAATAAATGATTTGTCGATCTTGAGACGGTCCAGCGGGAAATGTTTCAGGTAGGCCAACGATGAGTAGCCGGTGCCAAAGTCGTCAATGGCCAGATAGATCCCCATGTTTTTCAATAACTGCAGCTTCTGTAGCGCCTGCTGTTCGTTTGAAATCAAAAGGCTTTCAGTCAATTCCAGCTCAAGAAACTCCGGGGAAAGACCACTGCTGCTCAGTGCGGTGGAGACCATGTCAACAAAGTCAGGCTCGTTGAATTGGCAGCCGGATACGTTGACGGCAATCCGCAAAGGGGCAGGGCCATCCTGCTGCCATGCCGCGCACTGGGCACAGGCGGTACGCAGCACCCATTCACCCAGCTTGATGATGAAGCCGCTTTCCTCTGCCAGGGGGATAAAACGGTCAGGAGGGATCATGCCCAGTTCCGGGTGGCGCCAGCGCAAGAGTGCTTCAACCGCAACAACCGAGTTGTCCTCCAGATTTAATTGGGGCTGGTAGTGGAGGTAGAAGTCGCCGTTGGCAAGCCCCTGGGGCATGCTGTTGTCCAGGCGCAGCATTTCGGCTGCCTGGGCGTTCATCTCGCGGGCATAGAAGCGGAAGCTGTTTTTGCCGCTGCGCTTGGCGTCGTACATGGCGGTTTCGGCATTCTTCTGCAGTGTCTCGGCATCGGTCCCATCCTGGGGATAGATGGCAATGCCGATACTTCCGCTCAGGGTAACCTGCTGACCGGACGGATTGAAAGGGTCAGCCAGGCTGGCCAGAATCCGGTACGACATGGTTACCGCTTCATGGCGGCTTTCGCGGCCCGGCAGGATGAAGGCAAAGACATCGCCGCCAAAACGGCAGAGGGTGTCGTTGGGGTGCAACAGCTTCCGAAGCCGCTCGGCAACCATAATCAAAAGCCGGTCGCCGGTTTCATGCCCCAAGGTGTCATTGATCAGTTTGAAGCGGTCGATGCCGAAGAACAGCACCACCGTCAAGTCGTGATCCCCCCGCTCTTTCTGGGTGGTTGTGAGGAACAGCCGGTCTGCGAACAAAGAACGGTTTGGCAGGCCGGTCAGCAGGTCGTGCAACACCATATGCGAGACCTGGTCAGCCAGTTGTTTGTGTTCGGTGATATCGGAGCGGCAGCCCCGGCGTCCCAGAAAGGTTCCGTTTTCATCAACAATCGGGCGGCAGGTGTGGCGTACCCAGCGGGTATTGCCCCCCTTGGTGATGATACGGTATTCCAGTTCTTCATTGCTGCAGTTGCCATCCTCCCCGTTTTCAGCCGCCATCTGGTTGAACAACTCACGGTCACCGGGATGAATCATCTCTTCCATCAGGGACGGTTGGGCAAACAGCTCTTCGCGGCTGTAACCGGTCACTTCGAGACAGGCGGGAGAGATAAATTCAAAGCTGCCATCGGGCCGTCGCCAGTAGGTGAAGTCGTTGGTGAATTCAGTCACAATGCGATAGCGCTGCTCACTGTTGCGCAGCGCCTGGGTGCTTTGGTCAATCTCTTCCACCATGCTGTTGAAGGCACCGGTCAGGTTGCCGATCTCACCATTGACCGGCAGGTGGATGAAACGGGCATCGCCCCGTTTTTCCGGCAGCTCTGCGACATGGCTGGCCAGCTGGGCCAGCGGCCGGGTCAGCAGACGCATCATGAACAGTACCAGCAGCACAGCCACTGCCATGCCGAGCAGGGTAGCAATGGTGAACCAGATTCGTGCAGTGCGGACCGGGGCGTAGGCATCAGTTTCCGGATAACTGGCAGCCAGCACCCAGTTGACAGATTTCAAACGTTGCATGGAGGCGATCAGCACTCGGTTATCCATACCAATGTGCCGGCCGGTTGAGCTGCCTTCCCGCAATGCTGTCGTTACAAGCGGGCTGGCACCCTGGGAGACATCCTGAAGAAGCCTGCTGCGTTGTGTGTGGAGCAGAACCTGGCCATTGCCTGAAATAAGTCGGAGAATGCCGCTCTTGCCCAGGGTGATTGAAACATACCGTGAAAGCGGATTCTTTTCATACAGATTGAAGCTGCCGGTCAAGACGGCAACAGTATGGCCGTTTTCGCGTACAACCGGTGCGGTAAAGATGATATTGGCCTGGTTGGCCGTGTATCCATGGTTTGCTGGATCACTGATCAGCGGTTTGGCCTGTTGCAGGGTCTGTTTGAAGTACGGCTGGTTGGCAATTGATTCCAAGGTGTGGTGGTGATGCTGAACTGACGTGCCGATCAAGCGGCCGTCCGTTCCATACAGGTGCAGATGGTTTTTGAAAAAGCGCTGCAGTCCGGTGCGGCTGGTAAGGTACTCTTGCGCTGCATGGGGGTTGGTCAAGGCACTGTCCGGCACCGACTGGGCATTGACGAACAAGGCTTCCTGGATGTTGGTTAATGTGGCGTCAACATCTCCGGCAAGGTAACGAACGATATCAGACTGTTGTGCAGTCATGTTCCGTTCGTATTCCCGCTCGAAAAAGGTCAGCGTGACTATGGCCGTTACCAGCATCAGGACCAGGATCAGGCCGGTCACTGCCAGGGTCATTCTGGCACGCAATGAGGGATGCAGAAAGCTCATCGCTTGCTATATCCCGCCCATACAAAGGTACTTTACTTCGCAGAACTCCTCGATGCCGTACTTGGAACCTTCCCGTCCGATGCCGGATTCCTTTACCCCGCCAAAGGGGGCGATCTCGGTTGACACCAAGCCGGTGTTGATTCCCACCATGCCGTATTCCAGCGCCTCTGCCACCCGCCAGACCCGGCCGATGTCACGGGTGTAAAAATAGGAGGCCAGTCCAAATTCAGTGTCGTTGGCCATCTGGATCGCCTCAGCGTCGGTACTGAATTTGAAGATCGGTGCCACCGGCCCAAAGGTTTCTTCCCGTGCCACCAGCATCTGGGGGGTCACATCACAGAGGATGGTGGGTTGGAAGAAGGTGCCGCCCCGTTCATGGCGCTTGCCGCCTAATGCTATGCGGGCCCCTTTGGTGACGGCATCGTGAATATGCTCTTCCACTTTCTGTACGGATGCCTCATCAATCAGCGGTCCCTGCTGGACATCTTCCTTCAGGCCGTCACCTACCCGCATCTTTGCTACGGCAGTGGCCAGTTTCTCTGCAAAGGTGTCATAGACGCCAGCCTGTACCAGCAACCGGTTGGTGCAGACACAGGTCTGTCCGGTGTTGCGGTATTTTGAGGCGATGGCCCCTTCCACCGCTGCATCCAGATCTGCATCATCAAACACAATAAACGGTGCATTGCCACCCAGCTCCATGGAGACCTTCTTCATGGTGGCAGCACACTGGGCGGTCAACTGCTTGCCGATCTCGGTGGAACCGGTAAAGGTCAGTTTGCGGATGATCGGGTTAGCGGTCATCTCAGTACCGATCTCACCGGCAGAACCGGTAATCACACTGAACACCCCGGCCGGAATGCCGGCCCGCTCACCCAGCTCTGCCAGGGCCAAAGCAGAAAAAGGGGTTGCTGTAGCAGGCTTGACCACCATGGTGCAACCGGCAGCCAGGGCAGGGCCTGCCTTACGGGTAATCATGGCAGAGGGGAAGTTCCAGGGGGTAATGGCGGCACAGACGCCGATCGGTTCCTTGATGACCACAATCCGCTTGTCACGGCCATGGGCTGGGATGGTGTCACCGTAGAGCCGTTTGCCTTCTTCAGCAAACCATTCAATAAACGAGGCGGCATAGGCGATCTCACCACGGGATTCAGCCAAAGGCTTGCCCTGTTCTGCAGTCATGATAATGGCCAGGTCTTCCTGATTCTCCAGCATCAGTTCAAACCAGCGCCGCAGAATTACGGCACGCTCTTTGGCGGTCTTGGCCCGCCAGGCAGGCCAGGCCGCATTGGCAGCCTCTATGGCACGACGGGTTTCAGCAGTGCCCATCTTGGGAATGGTGCCCAAAACCTCACTGGTGGCAGGGTTGGTGACGTCAATGGTCTTGGCGTTGTCAGCAGCAAGCCACTGGCCGTTCAGATAACAGGATTGGCGTAAAAGGGAGGGGTCACGAAGGTTGAGTATCGGCATTGGCATCACCTCTGGTTCATAGTCAGTGCGTGGTTGAGCACTATAGCAGATGTCCATGGCTCTGTCATTGCAGCTTTTGTTGAGATCGCCAGCGCTTCAGCATTTTATCAAATCAGTTCAGTCAGGCCCGGCATCCATGATGAATGCCGTTACCGGTACCGCATCAGGCATATAAAAAGAGGTTCTCCTTGCGGACAACCTCTCTGTTGTTGCTGGAGCCACTTAGCGGAATCGAACCGCTGACCTACTGATTACGAATCAGTTGCTCTACCATCTGAGCTAAAGTGGCCTGAAGAGGCTCATCTTCTATACCAAAGAGCAGGTTAAGTCAAGTCTGCGCAGCACGGCGGTGGTGCTGGAATCAGACTTTTCAATGTGCAGGATTGACAAAAACAATGTTTTATGTAAACTGGTATAAATCCAGACATGCGAATATTAATATTATGTAACAATCGTAATGAAAACAGTTGTGTTTTGTGAACACGGGGATTTAAACAGCTGTTATGTACCTTGCTTGTGCCAGGTGAAGGAGGCAGCATGAATGGTGTAGCTCAGCAGGCAGCAGGGTTTGATGGTGAAGTATCAGGTATGAGCCTGACAGATCTGTTGCAGATTAAGGCTATGGGACGTTTCAGCGGCAGGGTTGTGGTGGAGCAGGGGGGGCAATCCGGCCATCTCTTTTTCCGTGACGGTGATCTGGTTCATGCCCAGCTTGACCTTTCTGAGGGTAAGGATGCCTTTGCACGTATTCTGGCCTGGGGTGGCGGCACGTTTCGTGCTGAACCCAAGGTAAGCACCACCAGACAGACAATTAACGAAAGTTTTCAGTATCTTCTGCTGGATGCCCTGCGTCTGCAGGATGAGATAGCAGCAGGTATGGAGCAGCAGGCTCCGGCGTCAGGCACAGCACAGTCGCAAAAGGGGGGGGGCATGAAGGAACGATTGTCCGGTATTGCAGGTTTGCAGGACGTTGCCTTGACCGATCGGAGCGGCACGCTGATCCAGTCTGTGGGCAGCAATGCCGAGGCCCTTGCCGCCCAGGGGATGTACCTGGTTGCGACATCCAATCAAATCGCCGATGAACTGGGGCTTGGCAACTTCAAAGGGGCGGTGGTGCAAGGGGTTTCCGGCCATATTGTCACACTGGAAGGGGCCAAAAACTATCTGTTTGTCGGTGTGCAGGGGGAGTCAAAGCCTGCTGCGGTCGAGGCTGAAGTCCGTCGCGCCCTGTCAAATCAGGGCTAGGAGGGGATGATGGAAACAGTTCTGCGGAGCGTGGTTACGTCGCCGGGCGTCATTGGCGGTATGATTGCGGATGATACCGGTCAACTGCTTGTACGCTCAATGCCTGATATGTACGACAGTAGCCAGCTGGCCAGGGTTGGTACCCTGCTGGTGGAGCAGCAGTTCGGCCTTGAAGAGACGACCGGCGGGGTCAGGCAGGCTGAGATCCGCTTTGAACTGGGCAAGCTGATTGCCCGGTCGGCAGGGGAACGTTCGCTGGTACTGCTTTGTGAGCCGGGGGTTAACCTGCAGGTGCTCTCAATCGCCTTGAACGTGGCATCAAAAAAGCTGGAAAAAATGCCGGCGCAGCCGGTACTGCAGCAGGCTGCAGCAAGTCATCTCAGTCAACTGACCCCGCCGTTGCAGTCCGGCACCGGCTGGACTTTCATGCCGCTGCAGGTTGAGAACGGCAAGATGCTGTTGCAGGTACAGATCGTGGACCGGACCGGAGGTACCTTCTGGTCTTCAATGGAGGAGCATGTCTCTGTCAACCGGGCTACCTGTCGTAGCATTTGGCGCCATTACAGCTCCCGCCCCTCAAAGAAATTTTCTCTGACCAACCCCCGTAATAAAATCAATTCAATAATATCACTTGATATTATTGAAGATGACAAGGAGAACCTCTTTGACGGCAGGGTGCTGATTACCCTGGCTGCTGCAGAACATCTGCAGGTGAAGGACGGTGATCGGGTAATGGTTGAGGTACCGAAAGGGACCGGACTGTTTGGGTGGGAAGGGATCTGATCGTTCAAGGACACTATCCGGGGCTGAAGCCGCACTTTTCGGAGTGCGGCTTTTTTGTTGCCTGCCGCGCTGATCGGCTGTAAACGCATGAGGTGTGCTGACAGGCTGCAAAGGTTGCAGGATTCCGGCACTGTGGTAAAAGTAAAAAAGGTTTGAAGAACGCGCCGTTATCTTCAGGGGGGAAGCTGCATGAAAAATCTGCATCGTATGATGCGTGCAGTCTGTTCAGTTGTGCTGATACTGCTGCTGCCCCTGCCGCTCTTTGCCCGGGTGGCTCCAGTCGTGCGGGTCGGCTACGAACAGAACCATCCCATGGCCGGTACCGCTGAGAACGGCAAGGCCCAGGGGATCATGATTGATATTGTGGAGGAGATTGCCCGGCACGAGGGTTGGACCATCCAGTATGCCCCCTGCGTCTGGAGTAAATGCCTTGAAAACTTACAGCATGCCGAGATCGACCTGCTGGTGGGGATCGCCTACACCCCGGAAAGGGCTCAGAAATACAGCTACAATCAGCACACGGTCATATCAAACTGGGGACTGCTCTATAGTCGCCCGGGTCAAAGAATTGAGAGCTATGCTGATCTGAACGGCAAAAGGATCGCAGTGGTAAAAAACGATGTCTACTGCAACACCTTCATCAAGATGTTGCAGCAGTTCAATATCCGCTGTGACCTGGTCTATGCTGATAATTTCAAGGATATTTTTGACATGATTGACTGGGGAGAGGTGGATGCCGGGGTGGCAAACCGCTTCTTCTCACTCTTGAATGAGCGCTCCTTCAAGGTAAAGGCCACTCCGATCATCTTCAGTCCCGTTTCTGTGCAGGTTGCCGCTCCCAAGGGCAGAAGTCAGGATATTCTGGCGGCCTTTGACCGCCATCTTGAGGCGATGAAGAAGGAGCGTGATTCAGTCTACCATCAGTCCCTCAACCGCTGGCTGGGGATTGAGGGGGCGGGCTATCTCATGCCGCCCTGGGTCTGGTGGACGCTGGGTGGTGTGGTGGGGGGAGCGGCGTTGTTGGGGGTTTTTGCCCTGCTGCTGCGTCGTGAGGTGCGCCGCAAGACTGCCGACCTGCACCATGAGGTTGAAGAACGGCGTAAACTGTTTGCTGCCGTTGAACAGAGCGCCAATTCGGTCGTCATCACCGATACTGAGGGTGTCATAGAGTATGTGAACCCCCACTTCTGTATGGTCACCGGCTATCGCAGCACAGAGGTGATCGGACAAAAACCCAGCCTGCTTAAGTCAGGTCATCAGACTGCCGAGCTCTATGCCGATCTCTGGAAAACCATCAAGGCCGGCCGGGAATGGCGCGGTGAATTCCGCAACAAGTGCAAGAATGGTTCCTTGTACTGGGATCTGTGCAGTATTGCGCCGATCCGGAATGAGGCCGGTGAAATCACCAATTTTGTTGCCATCAAAGAGGATATTACCAGCCGTAAGGCCCAGGAAGAGATCCTGACCTGGCAGGCCGGCCATGATACCCTGACAGGCCTGCATAACCGCTACTACCTGGAGAATCACCTCACGGCTGAAATCAAGCGGATGGATCGGCAACACCAGACCCTCTCGCTACTGCTGATCGATATCGATAACCTCAAATTTGTCAACGATACCTTCGGCCATGACTTTGGAGACCGTCTCCTGATACAGATCGCCAACCGTCTCACGCAGGCTGCTTGTCCCCTGTCCGTGGTCGGACGTTTTCAAGGCAATGAGTTTGCCCTGATCCCCCCGCTTGCCGAGGGAGGAGATCATGCGGTAACGCTGGTCAACCGGATAAAACAGCAGATGTCCCGGTTGTTTGTCATGGACGGGGCTGAGGTGCTGATCACTGTCAGTATCGGTGTGGTTACCTTTCCGGACGATGGAGAAGATGCTGACAACCTGTTGCGTAACGCTGAAGCGGCCATGTATGAGGCCAAGCGGCTGGGACGGAATACGGTTGTCTGGTATACGACCGATTTCCACAAACGGGCACAATACCGTCTGATGTTGGCTGCCAGGTTGCACCGGGCCTTTGAAAACAGTGACTTTACCCTGCAGTATCAACCCCAGATCGATACGAAAGACAGCCGGGTGATCGGTGTTGAGGCGTTGCTACGCTGGACACCTGCCGATCTGCCCCCGGTCTCCCCGACAGAATTTATCCCTATCCTTGAAGAGACCGGCCTGATTGTTCCGGTGGGCACCTGGGTGCTGTATCAGGCCTGTCATCAGGCAGTCGCCTGGCAGCAGGCCGGACTGCCTCGCTTGCGGTTGTCGGTCAATATCTCGGCGGTGCAGTTCCAGCGGGGTGACCTGGGGGAGACTGTCCGTATGGTCCTGGCAGAAACAGGTCTTGATCCGGCGTTGCTCTGTCTGGAGCTGACCGAAAGCATGCTGATGATTGATACGGCCCAGTCCCAGCAGAAGCTGCAGGATTTGCGTGATCTGGGGGTCAGCCTCTCGCTGGATGACTTTGGAACCGGCTATTCGTCGCTGGCCTATCTCTCACGCCTGCCGGTTCAGGAACTCAAAGTTGATCAGTCCTTTGTCCGTCGGCTGTATGACACACCATCTGATACGGCGGTGGTCAATACCGTCATCGCCATGGCACAGGAGCTGGGGCTGACCTTGATTGCAGAAGGGGTAGAGACCGAAGGACAGAAGTCCCATCTGATCGGTCGCGGCTGCACCATTATACAGGGCTTTTTGTTCTGCAGGCCGCTGCCGCCGGATCAGCTTGCCCGATTTATCAGCCAGGGGGGGCATGATGAACCATACACATGACCTCTCCCTGATTGAACGGGCAGCCGCTCTGGTACGCACTGCCGACTGCTTTGTGATCACTGCCGGGGCCGGGATGGGCGTAGATTCGGGGTTGCCCGATTTCCGCGGTAATCAGGGGTTCTGGCAGGCCTACCCGCCCTATGCGCGCCTGGGACTCTCGTTTGTGGAGTGTGCCAACCCGGAACATTTTCAGCGTGATCCTGCCTTTGGCTGGGGGTTCTACGGCCACCGTACCAATCTGTATCGTGATACCGTCCCCCATGACGGCTTTGGTGTCATCAAGAGCTGGATAGAGCAGAAGGCTGCTCCGCATTTTGTGGTTACCTCCAACGTGGATGGCCAGTTTCAAAAGGCCGGTTTTGATGATGACCGGATACTTGAGGTGCATGGATCAATCCACTGGCTGCAATGTCTCTCACCCTGTTCTGACACCATCTGGCCCAACCGGGAACAGATCCTCGTTGATCCGGTGACCATGCGGGCCGGCCATATCCCCCGCTGTCCCCGCTGTCACGGTGTCAGCCGTCCCAATATCCTGATGTTTGGTGACTGGTCATGGTTGCCGGACCGGACCCACCAGCAGGAGCAACGTCTGCAGCAGTTTCTGACAGAACAGCTGGATGCGAAGATGGTGGTGATAGAGCTGGGGGCTGGAACAGCTATTCCGACGATACGGACCATGTCTGAACGGTTGGGCTGGCGTTATGCCGCTGCAACCGTAATCAGGATCAATACCCGCGAACCGGAGATAGCAGCACCGCACATCGGCTTGGCCTACGGGGCGCTGGAAGGCTTGAATGCAATAAATAACCTGCTTTAACAAGGCGTTGAAAAGCTGCTCCAAAGTCGGTCTCCTTTCGTTGTACGGTACGCTCCCCCTCGTCTAACTGATTGTTCTGTTGCTGTCGCTGTGCCCAGTGTTCCTGGTGTCCGGCCTTCCTCATCACGTTTTCAAGGCTCTGCCAAGTGGCTCTATTGTATGATCGTCCCGGTTGACAGCAGATAGTCAGTGGAGTATAGAGTGGTGCTACGAATTTACTTTTTGTAGCACTGGAGATATCCATGCATATGGCAGACGCGCTTGTCTCGCCGGCTGTGGGCGGGGTCATGTGGGCAGTATCTGCGGGTGCTGTTGCCTATAGCTCAGCGAGGCTTCGGAAAGATACGGATGAACGCAGGGTCCCTTTGATGGGGGTTATGGGGGCCTTTCTCTTTGCAGCCCAGATGATCAACTTCAGCATACCGGGCACCGGCTCAAGCGGCCACCTTGGTGGCGGCCTGCTGCTTGCCATCCTGTTGGGGCCGCACGCCGCCCTGCTGGCCATAACAGGGGTCCTGATCGTGCAGGCGCTGTTTTTTGCCGATGGCGGATTGCTTGCCCTGGGGTGCAACATCTTTAACATGGGGGTGATCCCCGCCTTTCTGGTCTATCCTCTGGTCTACAAAAAACTTGCCGGACAACGCCCGGCCGGAACACGCCTCAGCTTTGCCGTTATTGTGTCGGCGGTGCTGACGCTGCAGCTCGGCCCCTTTGCCGTTGTCCTTGAGACCCTGTTTTCCGGTCTGTCTGCGCTGCCTTTTACCACCTTCCTGCTGTTGATGCAGCCGGTGCATCTGGCCATCGGACTGGTTGAAGGGGTGGTGACTGCTGCGATTGTCTCCTTTGTCTATCTGGCCCGTCCGGAACTGATGCATGCCGGGTTGCAGCCTGCATTACCGGTCGCCTATCCGCTGCGTAATCTGGTGGTCGGTTTTCTCTGCGCTGCCATTCTGACCGGTGGTGTTGTCTCACTAGTTGCATCAAAGGACCCTGACGGACTGGAATGGGCCATAACCAGAGTTGCCGGGACTGCAGAGCTGAAGGCACCGGACAACCGCTTGCATGCCTGGCTGGCCGGTCTGCAGGAAACGGTTTCGTTCCTGCCGGACTATGCCTTCAAACATCCTGCTGTGGTTGAACAGCAGGCTCCTGCGAGCCGTGCTGCTGAAACAGCCGGAACCAGCCTGGCCGGGATCGTCGGCGTGATGATTACCCTGCTGCTGCTCATGCTGGGAGGAGCCCTGCTGAAACGGGTCAGAGCAACGGCGTGAAAGGCTGCAGGCGGTCATGGCAACAATAGAAGGGGCGATGTTGGGTTTTCGGCAGCTGGACCAGCTTGCTGCCCGGGGTACGCGTATCCACCGCCTTGATGCCAGGGCCAAGGTGCTGGTGGTACTGGTGTTCATTGTGACGGTTGTATCGTTTGGCCGGTATGAACTGAGTGCAATGGTTCCGTTCTTCCTGTTCCCGGTGGCGGTGGTGGTTCTGGCGGATCTGCCGGCAGGATTTATTGCACGCAAGGTTGCCCTGGTGATCCCGTTTGCCGCTGCAATCGGCATATTCAACCCCCTGTTTGACCGGGAGATCCAGCTTTACCTTGGGTCCTTTGCTGTCAGTGGCGGCTGGCTGTCCTGTGCATCCATTGTACTGCGTGCTACGCTGACCGTAACTGCTGCAGTCATACTGGTGGCGGTCACCGGTTTTACGGCGGTCTGCGAGGCGTTGGAACGCCTCGGCATGCCGCATCCGCTTGCGGTGCAACTGCTCTTCATGCATCGCTACCTGTTTGTGCTTGCTGATGCCGCTGCCAGGGCCTCTCGTGCCCGTGAACTGCGCGCCTTTGGCACACGTGGGATGGGCATGGGGCCGTTTGCATCCATGGCAGGGCATTTGCTGCTTAAATCCTGGGAACGTGCTGAGCGGATCCATATGGCGATGCTGGCCCGGGGATTTCAGGGTACCTTTCATCTTCAGCGTGGTAGTGGTTTTGGTCTGCCTGAACTGTCCTTTCTCGTCAGCTGGACAGCCCTGTTCATGATCCTGCGTTTCACAAACATTCCCCTCAGTATCGGTCATGCTGTTACCGTATTTTTCAATGCAGGGAGGCTCGTGCCATGAGCCACCACATTGTTGCAGCAGACCGGCTCAGCTTCTCCTATCCGGATGGGACAGTCGCGTTGCGTTCCGTGTCGTTCTGCATCCATCACGGTGAGTCGGTGGCACTGATCGGGGCCAACGGGGCCGGAAAGTCCACCCTGTTACAGCAGTTAAACGGCTGTCTGACTCCCAGCTCGGGTGAGGTCAGAATCGGTGACTTTCCGGTTACACCCAAGACCTTGCATGAGGTGCGGCGGACAGTGGGGATGGTGTTTCAGGACCCTGACGACCAGCTTTTCATGCCGACGGTGTTTGATGACGTTGCCTTTGGGCCGCTCAACCGCGGTGTGGCTCCCAAGGATGTTGCAGCGCAGGTGACCGCTGCGCTGCAGGCGGTAGGTGCCGGGCATCTGGCAGGAAAGCCGCCGTACCGGCTTTCCTGCGGTGAAAAGAAACGGGTTGCCATTGCCACGGTACTGGCCATGGACCCTGCCATACTGGTTATGGATGAGCCGACCGCAGGTCTTGATCCGTGCTCGCGCAGGGAGGTTATCAAGCTGCTGAAAAATTTCAGCCATACCAGGATCATTACCAGCCATGACCTTGATATGGTGGCAGAGGTCTGCGACAGGGTGATTGTGATGCACGGGGGTGAGATCCGGGCAGACGGTACTGCTGAGGAGATCTTTGCCGATACGGAATTGCTTGCCGGATGCAGGCTGGAACCACCGTTTTCCATGCAGGCCTGTGTCGTCTGCGGCAGGCGAACCGCCAGCTAGCGCAGGGTAAAGCGGATCGGCAGGACTGCCCGTACGGCAATCGGCTTTCCGTTGTGGCGGGCCGGAGTGAAGCTTGAATTGCGAACGGCCTCCTGGGCTGCCTCGCCAAAGCCGTAACCCGGGTCCTCCAGGATCTCAAGCTGGGTCAGCTGTCCGGTTTCACTGATGCTGAGACGCAGCAGCACAACCCCTTCCTTATTCCGCCGTTTTGCCAGGGCCGGGTAGGCAGGTACCGCCTGCCTGCGGAATGCCGGTCCGCTGGCACTGCCAAAGGTCATCTCCTGAGGTACAATCCGATTGCCACCTGTTGCTGAATTGGCTTGAACCGCCGGCGGGGAAGCTGATTCCGGTTTTGCTGCACCGCCAGTCTTGCTCTGTTGTGCGCTGAATGCCGGTGCAAGTGGGGTCTGCGGTGCCGGTTCACTGGGTTTGGGTGGCGGGCTGCTGCTGTGTGCCGTTGGTGTGGCAGTCCTGGGCGGTGCCGGCTGCGGTTGAGATTTGGCTTGGGGGGCAGCTTTGCTGATGGTGGGCAGGGAGGGCACCGGCAACTTTGTCGCGCTGGCAGCCTTTTGAGGTGGCAGAGACACAAGGTGGGTCATCACCAGAGCGGGTTCTTTGGGAGGGGCTTGGACAAGAGGGGGCAGCAGTACGATTGCTGCCACAAAGAATAATCCGTGCAGCAGTAGTGAGACAGACAGATAGAGCCGGATGGACCGGGTCTTCCGGCTTGGGGGCGCAGCGGACATGAATCAGTGATGTTCTGGGGTTGCCGAGGTGAGGAACAGCTTGCCGTGCTTGACACCCTTGACGCCCAGCAATTCATCCGCAATCTGTTTGATCTCGGCGCTACTGCCTTTCAGTACCAGCACCTCCAGGCAGTTATGGGCGTCAAGATGCACATGCAGGGCAGAGACTACCTGATGGTGGTGCTGATGCTGGTGTTCGGTCAGTTTGTCAGCCAGATCGCGTACATGATGGTTATAGACCATGGTAACGGTGCCGACCATCTCTTCGTGGCCGGCATCCATTTTTTCCTCCACAATCGTTGCCCGGATCAGGTCTCTGATCGCCTCTGAACGGTTCTGGTAGCCCTTGCGGGTGATCAGACGATCAAAGCTGTCCAGCAGGTCGCTGTCAATTGAGATGCCGAAGCGGGTGATGTCGCCCATGACCAACCTCCATACCAACAAAACTGCCAGACTTTTGTGCGGAACGAGGATTTTTCCGTTATGGCTGAGGCAAGCAAGGCAGCGAGCGGAGGCGTACAGCATGGTACGCCGCACAATCGCTGCCGATGGTTGACTTGGCCAGAGCGGGAAAAGACCGTTCCTACCGCTTCATTGCTTCATCCATGACCTTATACGCGCAAAACTCCCCACACATGGTGCAGGCGCCATGCTCGGATACCGGTGAATTGGCACGATACTCCCGTGCCCGGTCCGGGTCAAGGGCCAGGGCAAACTGCCCCTCCCAGTCGAGCTTTTTACGCGCCCTGGCCATGGCGTTGTCTTTCTCAATGGCACCGGGCAGTCCCTTGCAGATGTCGGCGGCATGGGCGGCAATCCGGGAGGCGATCACGCCGTTGCGGACATCCTCGATCTCCGGCAGGGCCAGGTGTTCAGACGGGGTGACATAGCAGAGGAAGTCTGCTCCGGCCGCCCCGGCGATGGCGCCGCCAATGGCACAGGTGATATGGTCGTAACCCGGCGCGATGTCGGTCACCAGCGGTCCCAGTACATAGAACGGCGCACCGTGGCAGAGCCGTTTCTGGAGCTGAATGTTGGTCTGAATCTGGTTGAGCGGCACATGGCCCGGCCCTTCGATCATGACCTGTACCCCGGCATCCCAGGCCCGCTGGGTTAGCTCTCCCAGGATGATCAGTTCATGGATCTGGGCCCGGTCAGTGGCGTCGGCCAGACACCCGGGGCGGAAACCATCCCCCAGCGAGAGGGTGGCATCGTATTCCTTGGTGATCTCCAACAGGCGGTCAAAGTTCTCATAGAGCGGGTTTTCCTTGTTGTTGTAGGACATCCACTCAATGGTAAAGGAGCCGCCGCGGGAGACCACATCCATGATCCTGCCTTCGTTCTTCATCCGCTCCACCGTGGAACGGGTTACGCCGCAATGGACCGTGATGAAGTCGACGCCGTCATCCAGATGCTTGATGATCCCCTTGAAGATATCATCGGCAGTCATGTCCACCAGGGCCTTTTTCTTGACCCGCACGGTGTCGGTGGCGGCCTGATAGAGCGGTACTGAGCCGATACAGGCGGTGGTCTCAGCCACGATGGCGCGGCGGATCTCATCTACCGGACCACCGGTGGAGAGGTCCATGATGGCATCCGCCCCATGCTTGACTGCCACCCGGGCCTTTTCCAGCTCCTTGGTAATGTCGGTGTCGTCAGCCGAAGTGCCGATGTTGGCGTTGACCTTGGTGCGCAGACCGGTTCCCACTGCCAGCGGGACGCCGTGCTGGTGGGTCTTGTCGTTATGGCTGATGATGATGGTGCCTTTGGCAATACCGTCACGGATGAACTCCGGGGCAACTCCTTCAGCAGCAGCGGCGGTCTTCATCTTGTCGGTAATAATCCCTTTGCGGGCGGCTTCAAGCTGGGTCATTGGTCTGTTTCCTTTGCAGCAAGATAGTGGTTGATCGGGCCATGGCCTTTGCCCATCGGGCGGGCCAGGCGGATGGCAGTGGTGATAAAGTTTTTAGCCAGGCGAACCGCTTCTCTCAGCGGCTCACCCTGGGCCAGGCAGGCGGCGATGGCAGAGGCAAAGCTGCAGCCGGTGCCGTGGGTGGCGCTGGTGAAAAAACGTTCGGAGCTGAAGCGCTGGATGGTCTGCCCGTCAAAGAGGATATCAACGGCATCGCCGCCACTCAGATGTCCCCCCTTGAGCAGGACATTGGCGGCACCCATGCCGTGCAGTCGCCGGGCGGCCTGTTCCATGGCGGCTTCACTGTTGATGCGGCAATTGAGCAGACGTTCTGCCTCGGGGATATTGGGGGTCAGCAGGTAGGCCTGGGGTAACAGGGCCTGTTGAAAGATCGATACGGCATCCAGTTCAAGCAGGGAGGCGCCCCCCTTGGCCACCATGACCGGGTCGATCACCACCGGATAGTAGTGGGTCTGCTCGGTCAGGTATTCGGCCAGCAACGAGATGATGGCCGGGGTGTGCAGCATGCCGGTCTTGATCAGATCAATCGGCAGATCCGTCAGGACTGTATCAATCTGGTCCCGGACAAATGAGGGGGGGATGCCGTGGATTGACTTGACCCCCCTGGTGTTCTGGGCGGTCAGGGCAGTGATGGCCGAGGCCCCGTAGCTGCCCAACAGGGTGATGGTCTTCAGGTCGGCCTGGATACCGGCGCCGCCGCCGGAGTCGCTGCCGGCAATGGTCAGCACGGCACCGCGGGGGTAGGGGGCCAGCCGGTTGAACAGCAGGCGCAGTTCCGAGGCAGCCACCTCCGGCCGGGGGGCGGACAGGACCGAAGAGATGACGGCAACCGCATCGGCGCCGGCCTCAATCACCCGGCAGGCATTGGCCGGGCTGATGCCGCCGATGGCCACAATCGGCAGTTTGACCCGGTCACGGATGGCAGCCAGCCCTGAGGTGCCGGGCATATGGGTGATCGATTTGCTGTCAGTGGGATACATGGCGCCAAAGCCCAGGTAGTCGGCGCCGTCGGATTCCGCCTTGAGGGCCTCATCAAGATTGTGGGTGGAAACGCCGATGATCTTGTCCGGTCCCAGCAGCTCCCGGGCCTGCTGCGGAGAGCTGTCATCCTGTCCCAGATGCACGCCATCGGCATCCAGGGCATGGGCAAGCCTCAGGTCGTCATTGACGATAAAGAGGGAGCCAAAACGGCTGCAGAGCTGTTTCAGCTGGTTCCCTTCCTCCAGGCAGAACTCGTATGGTTTGTCCTTGGCACGGTACTGCAGTACCGTCACCCCGCCGCGCAGGGCCTGGGCTACCCGTTTAAGCAGGTCGTCCTGCTGATCGGTAATCAGGTAGACCCCGGCAATGGGCCGGTTTCGGATGGTCTTTGGCGTGGTTACCACCAGGCGCAGCGGCATGGTTTTTTCAGACATTGTGTAGTACCTCGTGGTACGAAAAAGGGCCGCACTGAATACAACTCAGGCGGCCCGAAGATAGATGCTGGGAACGAGGCCGCTTTCCTCCGCCGGCATTACCCGGTTCAGGTTCAAGGGGTCCGGCAAAGCCGTCTCAGCCTATGCAAGGCTCCCCCAGGGCGACGTAACCATACGATAAAAACCGCAGGTCGTCAACCGCTTCCGTAAACAGGAGTTTTCAGATTGCCCCCTGCGGCAGGCCGTGGTAAGTAAGTGGCATGTTTGACAGCCGCCCAACCTTTGCAGAGATAGATCTTGGTGCCCTGCGGGAGAATTATGCCGTTGTCCGCGCTTCCGTGCCGTCACGTTCAGCCGTACTGGCAGTGGTCAAGGCAGATGCCTATGGCCACGGCTTTTTAGAGGTAAGCAAGGAACTGGAACGCCAGGGGGTTGATGCCTTTGGGGTGGCCTTTCTGGCCGAAGCGATCCAGCTTCGCAAGGCCGGTATTGATAAACCAGTCCTGTTGCTGGGAGGTGTCTATCCCGGTCAGGAACGCAAATGTGTCGGATTCGGTATCTCTTCTGCGGTCTTCTCCCTTGAACAGCTAAAGGCGCTTGATCTGGCAGCGGGCAAGCTCTACCGCAAGGCGTTGGTGCATCTGAAGGTGGACACCGGCATGGGGCGTTTGGGAATCCCCTATGACCAGGTTCCTGCCCTGCTGGACGCCCTCAAGCTATTGCCCAATATCTATCTGGAGGGGGTGATCTCCCACTTTGCCTCTGCCGATGAGCTGGATGAACCGGGCCAGTACTTTACCCGGCTGCAGGGAGAACGTTTTGGCTGGGCGGTCGAGCAGATCCGCAAGGCCGGTTTTTCGCCACGCTATATCCATATCGCCAACAGTGCCGGGGCACTGCTGAATGATTATCCCTTCTGTAATCTGGTGCGTCCCGGTATCGCGCTGTACGGGGCATTGCCTTCGCCCGATTTTCAGGGCCGGCTTTCATTGCGTCCGGTGATGCGTCTGAAAAGCAAGATCGCCATGCTGAAGTGGGTCGAGCCTGCCACGACTATCAGCTATGGCCGCCGCTTCACGGCTGAACAGCGCACCCTAATTGCCAGTGTGCCGGTGGGGTATGCCGATGGTTATCCCCGTGCCCTGACCAACAAGGGACAGGCGCTGGTCAGGGGAGAACGGGCACAGGTTTCAGGTACGGTCTGCATGGATTGGCTGATGCTGGATGTTACCCATATCCCCGGTGTGGCTGTGGGGGACGATGTCACCCTGATCGGGGAGGACCGGAAAGGAAATACCGTCTTTGCGGAAGAAGTGGCCCATTGGGCCGGTACGATTCCGTATGAGTTGCTGTGCGGTATCAGTAAGCGGGTGCCGCGGGTGTATCTTGGAGCGGGAAAATAGTCCCATGACTAACAAGAAGATCAAACTGACGCAAACCGTCAAAGCTGCCGGCTGAGCGGCCAAGCTGGGCCCGGAGGGCCTTGCCACCGCGTTGGCGGGACTCAATCGTCCTGCTGACCCCAGATTGATCGTGGGACCTGAGACGTCCGATGATGGGGGTGTCTATTGCCTGACGCCGGAGATCGCGCTGATTGAAAGCTGTGATGTGATCACCCCCCCTGCTGATGACCCGCGGGCCTTTGGCAGGATCGCTGCTGCCAATGCACTCTCTGATATCTACGCCATGGGCGGAAGACCGCTAACTGCCATGAATCTTGCCTTTTTCCCCAGCTGCAGCCTGCCGCCGGAGGTGCTTGGCGAGGTGCTGGCCGGAGGTCAGGACGCCCTCAATGAGGCCGGTTGTTGTCTGCTGGGGGGTCATACGGTTGAGGATGATGAGTTGAAGTACGGACTGTCGGTGACCGGTACCGTACATCCTGAACAGGTGCTGCGCAACAGCACGGCCCGCCCTGGTGACCTCCTGCTGTTGACCAAGCCGCTGGGCAGCGGCATTCTGTCCACGGCAGTCAAGGGAGAGATGGCAACCGTTGAGCAGGAGGCAGAGGCGGTACGCTGGATGTCGCTCTTGAACCGTGCTGCTGCTGAACTGATGCTGCGCTATGCGCCGTCTGCCTGCACCGACATCACCGGTTTTGGTCTGATTGGACACAGCTGTGAAATGGCCTTGGGGGCAGGAGTGACCATCCGCCTGCATCTTGATGCGGTCCCCCTGATGCTGGGGGTTGCTGCCCAGGTCGCCGACGGTATGGTGCCGGCCGGCTGCTACCGGAACCGCAGCTATTATCTTGCCCGGATCGATGCGGCTGGCTGCGACCCGGAGCGTTTGCTGCCGCTGTTTGATCCCCAGACCTCCGGAGGGCTGCTGATTGCCCTGCAACCCGATGCAGCAGCGTTGTTTCAGGCGGAAGCTGCGAAAAACAGCATCTTTTGTATGCAGATCGGTGATGTGCTGCCCCGGGCGGAACTGCCGGTGATCGTGGTTTAAATCCGCTTGTGTTGTATACATGTTGCAATTTCAAAAGCGCTTGGCAGGGCCTTGTCTCCCATGCTACAAAGCTCTCTCCTGACCGTAGTTCATTAAGATAATCAAACCAATCTATATCGAGGTGTCATTATGGCCAAAATTACACGGGCGCTGATCAGTGTCTCCGACAAGACCGGTATTGTGGAGCTTTCCAGGGCTCTGGCAGGATATGGTGTGGAGATCCTTTCCACCGGCGGGACCGCCAAGCTGTTGCGTGAAGCCGGCCTGGCGGTAAAGGATGTGTCCGAGTTCACCGGCTTCCCCGAGATGCTGGATGGCCGGGTCAAGACCCTGCACCCCAAGGTGCATGGCGGTCTGCTGGGTATCCGTGCCAATGCAGAACATCAGGCCAAGATGAAAGAACACGGCATTGAGCCGATCGACATGGTGGTGGTCAACCTCTATCCCTTTGAGGCCACGGTGGCCAAACCGGACTGCACCCTCGAGGATGCCATTGAGAACATTGATATCGGCGGCCCCACCATGCTGCGTTCTGCTGCCAAGAACAACCATGACGTGACGGTACTGGTGGATGCTGCAGATTACACTGCCGTGTTGGATGAAATGGCGGCAAATACAGGCTGTGTTTCGGTAAAGACCAATTTCCGTCTGGCCGTGAAGGTCTATCAGCACACCGCTGCCTATGATGGTGCCATTTCAAACTGGTTGGGGGCACGGCTGGGTGAGGCCGTTAACGAGTATCCGGATACCTTTACGATTCAGGTTAAAAAGGCGCAGGATCTGCGCTATGGCGAGAACCCCCACCAGTCGGCCGCCTTCTATGTGGAGCGGGGCATTACCGAGCCCTGTGTCTCCAATGCGGTCCAGTTGCAGGGCAAAGAGCTGTCCTTTAACAATATTATTGATCTGGATGCTGCCATTGAGACGGTCAAGGAGTTTACCGACAAGCCGGCAGCCGTTATCATCAAGCATACCAACCCCTGCGGCGTTGCACTGGGAGATTCTCCCATCTCGGCCTACCTCAAGGCCCGCGAGTGCGATCCGGTCTCCGCCTTTGGCGGTATTGTGGGCTTTAACCGTATTGTTGATGCTGCAGCTGCCCGTGAGTTGACCTCGACCTTCCTTGAGGCGGTGATCGCCCCTGGCTATGATGAAGAGGCATTGGCGATCTTTACTGCCAAGAAAAATGTGCGGGTGATGCAGGTGCCGTTGCTGGCCGGACACCTCCAGACCGGTTATGACCTGAAGCGGGTCGTGGGAGGACTGCTGCTGCAGGGGCGTGACCTGGGCATGGTTGCGGCCAATGACTGCAAGGTGATGTCTGAACGTCAACCAACCGCCCAGGAACTGGCTGCACTGGATTTCGCCTGGCGGGTTTGCAAACATGTCAAGTCAAACGCCATTGTCTTTACCAATGCCGACCAGACGGTCGGGATCGGGGCCGGTCAGATGTCACGGGTGGACTCCTCCAAGATCGCCGTTCAAAAGGCGTTGCTGCCGATCAAAGGGACGGTACTGGCCTCCGACGCCTTCTTCCCGTTCCGCGATGGCGTGGATGCCGCAGCCGAGGCCGGTGTCACGGCGATCATTCAGCCGGGCGGTTCAGTACGGGATGAAGAGGTGATTCAGGCTGCCAATGAGCATGGTATGGCGATGGTGTTCACCAATATGCGCCACTTCAGGCACTAGGAGCGCGTTGATAAACGCCCGTCTGCTTCGTTGTCTTCGTCGCTGCGCTGCTCACATAGTAGTAAACTATGCTCTGCTGCTCGCTCCTCGCCGCCTGGCATCCGGGCATTTCTGAACGCGCCTGAGAATTTAGGTTCGATAATGTCATATCTGTAATGAGGTTTAACCTATGAAAGTTCTGGTAATCGGCGGCGGTGGCCGCGAACATGCCCTGGTCTGGAAGATCGCTCAGTCTCCGCTGGTTAAGCAGATTTTCTGCGCTCCCGGCAATCCCGGTACAGCGCAGCTGGCTACCAATCTGCCGATCAAGGTGGAAGAGATTGATAAGCTGTTGGGATTTGCCAAGGCTGAAGGGATCGACCTGGCGGTTGTCGGGCCGGAACTGCCGCTGTCGCTGGGGATTGTGGATCTGTTCCGCGAGTACGGAGTCAAGATCTTCGGGCCCAGCCGTGCTGCCGCACGGATCGAGGCCAGCAAGGCCTTTTCCAAGGATCTGATGCACAAGTACGCCATCCCCACCGCAGCCTATGGAGTCTTTACCGAGATTCCTGCTGCCGAGGCCTTTATCCGCAAGACCGGGGCACCGATTGTGGTCAAGGCCGATGGTCTGGCCGCGGGTAAAGGGGTGATCATAGCCCAGACAGAAGCCGAGGCGATTGCGGCGGTGCAGGATATGCTTTCCGGTAACGCCTTTGGTGATGCCGGGTCCCGTGTGGTTGTGGAGGAGTTTCTGACCGGTGAAGAGGCTTCCTTTCTGGCCATTACCGATGGAAAGTTTGTTATCCCGTTGGCCTCGGCCCAGGATCACAAGGCGATCTTCGATGGAGACCAGGGGCCTAATACCGGCGGTATGGGGGCCTACTCACCGGCTCCGGTGGTAACTTCCGAGGTTCACCAAAAGGCGATGGAGCAGGTGGTGCAGCGGGCAGTTGACGGTATGGCTGCTGAAGGCTGCGCCTATCAGGGAATTGTCTATGCCGGTCTGATGGTCAAGGATGGTGAGGTCAAGACCCTGGAGTTCAATGCCCGTTTTGGTGATCCGGAGTGCCAACCGCTCTTGATGCGGATGAAGTCAGATCTGGTGCCGCTCTTGCTGGCGGTGGCTGAAGGTGATCTGTCCGGCCATGGCATTGAGTGGCACGACCAGGCCGCAATCTGCGTGGTCATGGCTGCTGAAGGCTATCCCGGTGATTACCCCAAAGGGGATACTATTACCGGAATTGAGGCAGCCGAACAGTTGGCTGATGTGACGGTCTTCCATGCCGGAACCGCTGAAAAAGATGGCCGGATTGTGACGGCCGGTGGCCGGGTGCTGGGGGTGACTGCCCTGGGGAACACCGTTGCTGCTGCGATCGAGCGGGCCTACCAAGGGGTTGAGAAGATCTCCTGGCGCGGGGTGCAGTTTCGTCGCGACATCGGTAAAAAGGCTCTTGGAAGGATCTAAGCCGGTGAGTTGGTACGCATAATGCTTGACATCACTTCAAGGGCTATGATTAAGTGCCCACATCTTTTTTAACAACAGTCTAGGAGGATGTAACAATGAAAAAGTCAATTATTGCCCTGATTGCCATGGTCGCCTTTGCTGGTACCGCTTTCGCTGCTGACGTTGCTGAATACAAAGGCGGCGCAATGGGTAAAGTGACCTTTCCCCACAAGGCTCACATGAAGCTGGGCTGTGCCAAGTGCCATGAAGGCGCTCCCAAGAAGATTGAAATGAACAAGGATGTTGCTCACAACAAGCTCTGCGTCAAGTGCCACAAAGCCGAGAAAAAAGGTCCTCAAGGCTGCAAGGATTGCCACAAGAAGTAATTTGTCGGCAGCTTATACCGTTGTATTAAAGGCCAGCTTCTGCTGGCCTTTTTTATTTATTTGATTTCTGTCAAACAGCTATGCCAAAAAACCGCTACCCATTTTTTTCGGGATGAGCTATAACTGACTATACAAGACAGAAATAGTCGTAAATTGTGTTATCTTCATGTAACTCTTTTAATACGGTTTTAATGGAGCGTTCAGTGAGTACCAATCAACGTGGCTTTGTGCAACAGGTGTGGGATTTTTTCTGTTCTCTCAAGTTAACCCTCTTTCTGCTGATCACGCTGGCAATCACCTCAATCATCGGCACGGTCATACCTCAGTATCCCAATATTGATGAGCGTTATTGGGCAACCATCAGTGCGGGCCGCAAGGCGTTGTACGAGAAACTCGGTTTCTTTGACATGTATCACTCCTGGTGGTTTCTGGCCTTGCTGGCGCTGTTCTGTATCAACCTGATCGCCTGCTCGATCAAGCGGCTGCCCCATGTCTTCAAGTTTGTAAGCGAGCCGGCTACAACCATCTCTGAAACGCAACAAAAAATCTTTCCCTGTAAAGAGTTGAAGCTTGAGGGTTCGCTGGATGCCTCAAGAGACAAGCTTGCTGCCTTCCTCGGCGCCCGCTTTGCCACACCCACGATCACCCAGGTTGGAAATCAGTATCACCTTTTTGCGCAGAAAAATGCCTGGTGCCGGCTGGGGGTCTATGTCGTACACTTCAGTATCCTGGTGATCATGGCCGGAACCATCATCGGCAATATTGGCGGCTACAAGGGATTTGTTGCCATTGTCGAGGGCGAAACCATCAACATGGTCAAGGCCCGCAACGGTAAGGATGTGCCACTGGGATTTGAAGTCAAGTGTGATCAGTTTACGGTCTCTTTCTACGATGCGCCGGGCGGTGGCGGCCCCAGCCAGATGCCGAAGGAGTTCAAGAGTATCCTGACCCTGACTGAAAACGGCAAAGAAATCCCCGGCTACAAGCATGTCCGCGTTGTGGTTAATGAACCGTTGACATACAAGGGAATCACCTTCTATCAATCCAGCTATGGCCAGGCCAACGATCCCAGCCAGTTCTTCTTTACGGTGAAACAGCGTGAGAGCGGCAAGAGCGAACAGGTTGTCCTGCGCCCGGGCAGCCAGACACGTCTGCCGGATGGACGTTCCGCTTCAATCGTTGATCTGACCGACAATCCGGGTGAAGGGCTGGCGGCAGTGCTGGGGGTAAGTGATAAGGGGGCGGAACCGAAGTTCTTCAAGGTGTATAAAAACAATCCCGGGCTGGATGATCTCCGCGGAGACCGTCTGATCTTTACCTTTACCGGTACTGATGCCCGGATGTATACCGGCCTGCAGGTGAATAAAGACCCCGGTGTCTGGGTCGTTTGGGCCGGCTGTTTGATGATGTGCCTAGGTCTCTGTATCGCCTTTTTCATGTCCCATAAACGGGTCTGGATTGTGGTGCAGCACGGCTATGCGCGGATCTACGGCAATGCCAGCAAAAATCAGCCGGCATTTCTGACGGAGTTTGAGCGGTTGGCTGAAGAACTCCAGAAACAGACTATCTGAGCGGAGGAATTTCTACATGTTGAGTGCAAAACTCTTTAACGCTACTACCATCTTCTATATGGCCTCGACCCTGGTGTTTTTCGGATACCTGGCCGGCCGCAACAAGCACGTTGGAACGGCCGCTTCAGCACTGGCCTGGATCGGTTTTGTCGTACAGACCGCTGCTATCGGTCTGCGCTGGAAAGAGTCCTATGATATCGGTCTGGGACATGCCCCGATGTCTAACTTGTATGAATCAGTGGTCTTTTTTGCCTGGAGTATCGTTTTGATCTTCGGCATTATCGATATCAAGTACAAGTACCGGATTATTGGCGCCTTTGTAATGCCCTTTGCACTGATGGGGATGGCCTGGGCCCAGCTCTATCTGCCCACCGATATCAACCCGCTGATGCCTGCCCTGCAGAGTAACTGGCTGCTCTACCATGTGATTACCTGCTTTCTGGGCTATGCCGCCTTTGCTGTTGCCTGCGGCGTCTCGATCATGTACCTGATCAAGGCCAAGAGCGAGGAAAAGGGGAATGAGGCCGCCGGTGGTCTGATGTCCCAGTTTCCACCGACCCGTGCCCTGGATGACCTGAACTACAAGGCGATCATGGTCGGCTTTCCACTGCTGACTCTGGGGATCATCACCGGTGCGGCCTGGGCCAACTATGCCTGGGGCACCTACTGGAGCTGGGATCCCAAGGAAACCTGGTCGCTGATTGTCTGGTTTGTTTATGCCGCCTTCCTGCATGCCCGCTTCACCAAGGGATGGGTCGGCAAGCGGGCTGCCTGGCTTTCAATCATCGGTTTTGCCGCCACCATTTTCTGCTATCTGGGAGTGAACCTGCTGTTGTCAGGACTGCACAGTTATGGTAATATGAGCTAAGTTTTTTGTTTGATTAAGCTTGAAAAAACCGGGTTTTGCCCGGTTTTTTCTGTTTGTGGGGCTGCATTGCTGACCATCTCCGTCGTCATACCGATCAAGCCCGGGCTGCGCCCTCAGGCTGCCGGACGGATAGCCGCCCTTGGCTGGCCATCCGGTCAGTATGAACTGCTGATTGCAGAAGGAACCAACCCGAGTTGCCAGCGTAACCAGGCGGTACAGCAGGCCATCGGTGAAATCATCTATTTTCTTGATGACGACGCCTTGGTGGTGCCTGATGCCTTGCAGAGGCTTGCACGGCATTTTGCTGATCCACAGGTGGTTGCTGTCGGGGGGCCGTCGCTAACGCCGTCAACCGATACCTTTCTGCAACGGGCCATCGGTGCAACACTGGCCTCACCGCTTGGAGCAGGCGGGGTGCGGAATCGCTACCGTGCAGTGGGAGCCGTCAGGCGAACCACCGAGCGGGAACTGATCCTCTGCAATCTGGCGATCAGACGTGAGGCCTTTCTTGCCAACAACGGCCTGGATGAACGGCTCTACCCCAATGAAGAAAACGAACTGCTGGACCGTCTGCAGAAGGGCGGGGGGCTACTGTTGCATGACCCGCAACTTGCGGTTGAGCGCAGCCAGCGTGCTTCACTGGCTGCCTTTGCCCGGCAGATGTTTCGCTATGGCCGCGGCAGGTCGGAGCAGACTAGAATCGCCGGCTTGCACGGCCTGATGCCGTTTGTGCCGCTGCTGTTTCTGGTGTATCTCCTGGCAGTTCCGTTTTTACAGGTGCCGCTCTTGCGGCTACCGCTTGCAGGTTACCTGCTTGCCGTAGGCCTCTGTACATTCCGGGCAGCGGTGCAGGAACGGACGGCATCACATTTGCTACATCTGCCGTTCTTGTTCCCGATGATGCATATTTCCAACGCTCTCGGATTGCTGGCCGGCTTTCTGCTCCCTCTGAAACCCCAAACATGCTATAACCGTCCGCCGGTGCTCATCCGTCACCTGAAGCCTTGATACCTACTGGAGTATTTGAGATGGATCTCAGTATTGTCGTACCGATCTACTTTGAACAAGATAATATCAGGCCGCTCTATGCAGCCATAACCGCCGCCCTTGACCCAAGCGGTCTTGCCTACGAGATCATCTGTGTTGATGACGGTTCAGGCGATAACTCCTTTCCGTTGCTTAAGGAACTTGCGGCAGCGGATCAGCGGCTGCGGGTGATCCGTTTCCGGCGTAATTTTGGCCAGACAGCAGCCATGGCCGCCGGGTTTGAGGCGGCCCGCGGGGCTGTGATCGTACCAATGGACGGTGATCTGCAGAATGACCCGGCTGATATCCCGTTGCTGCTGGAAAAGATCAAGGAGGGGTATGATGTGGTCTCAGGCTGGCGCAAGGACCGGCAGGATACCTTCATCAACCGGAAACTGCCCTCCATGATTGCCAACGGCCTGATCTCCCGCCTGACAGATGTCCATCTGCACGACTATGGCTGCACCCTGAAGGCCTATCGCCGCGAGGTTCTGGACGGGATCGGCCTTTACGGGGAGATGCACCGTTTTGTGCCTGCCCTGGCCTCACGGATCGGCGCCAGGGTGACTGAGCTTCCGGTGCGGCATCATCCCCGTCTGTATGGCACCAGCAAGTATGGTATCTCCCGTACCGTGCGGGTGGTGCTGGATCTGTTGACGGTCAAATTCCTGCTTTCCTATGCCACCAAGCCGATTCAGCTGTTCGGCAAGTGGGGCATCTACTCGATGCTGCTGGCCTGTGTCACCGGTGGCGCCATGGTCTATATGAAGCTGTTTGCCAATACCAGTATGAACCGCAATCCACTCTTGATCCTGACCGCCTTCCTGATGTTCATGGGGATCCAGTTCATCACCCTTGGATTGCTGGGGGAGTTGAATGCCCGTACCTATTACGAATCCCAGGGCAAGCCGATCTACTCCGTACGGGAGCGTCTGAACGAGCCGGATGACTATGTCTGAAAAGCGGTTACGTATCCTGATGATCGCGCCAACTCCGTATTTTTCTGATCGGGGCTGCCACGTCAGGATTTTTGAAGAGGCAAAGGCCTTGATGGCGCGGGGGCATCAGGTCCGGATTGTGACCTATCACCTGGGGCGCAATCTGGAACCGGTACCGGTTGATCGTACGCTCCCGCTGCCCTGGTACCGGAAGCGGGAGGCCGGTCCTTCCTGGCACAAACCGTATCTTGATCTGGTGCTGTTCTGTAAGGCGCTCGGAGTTGCACGGCGTTTCAAGCCGGATTTAATACATGCCCATCTCCATGAAGGAACCTTGATCGGCTGGCTGGTGGCTCGGCTGCGGCGCATACCGCTCCTGTTTGATTATCAGGGCAGTCTGAGCGGCGAGTCACTCAATCATGGCTTTTTTGGTGCAAACTCCCTGTTACACCGCCTGTTTTGCCGTATAGAGAATCGCATTAACCGCCTGGCCGATCTGATCATCACCAGCTCAACACCGGGCCGGAAAGAATTGACCAGCTTGTGGAGACTTCCGCAGGAACGGGTAGCTGCCTTGCCCGATGGTGTGGATACAACCGTTTTTCGTCCCTATTCCCGCAGCGAAGCAAAACAGATGTTGGGGGTTGCTGACGGGGTGCCGGTAATTGTCTATCTCGGGCTGCTTAATCAGTATCAAGGGGTTGATCTGCTCTTACAGGCAGCAAAACAGTTGATTCACCAGGGGAGGATCTTTCATCTGGTGATCATGGGGTATCCGGAGCAGCAGTATCGCCAGCTGGCAGATCAGCTGAATATTGCAAGCTTTGTGACCTTTACAGGGATGGTTGACTATGCCAGGGCGCCCCAAATGCTTGCTGCAGGAGACCTGGCGGTCTCGCCCAAGGTTTCTGACACTGAGGCCAATGGCAAACTTTTGAACTACATGGCCTGCGGGTTGCCGGTGGTGGCCTTTGATACGCCGGTAAACCGTGAACTGCTGGGGGATGACGGCAGCTATGCCCGCTTTGGCGATGCCGTTGATCTTGCCGGCTGTATGGCCACGGCCTTGGCAGACCGGGAACAGTTACGCCAACAGGGCAGACGCTTGCGCTTGCGAGCTGTAGAACAGCTTGGCTGGGATGTCCGGGTTCGGGAGCTGGAAGCGATCTATCAACGGCTGCTGAAGGTTGAAAAATAATCTGTACTGGGGTACGGTTCAGGTCATGAACAAGACAACGCAACCTGCGCTTGACGATTATACGCTGTTTCGCCTGCTCTGCGAACTGGAGCCAGGTCCCGTCTGCTCGCAGCGGGAACTGGCCCGCAGGCTGGATAGCGCTCTGGGGTTGGTCAACAACTATCTTAAGGCCGCTGTTGCCAAAGGGTGGGTCAGAATCAAAGAGCTGTCCGGCAATCGCTGCACCTATCATCTTACCTCCAGAGGCAGTATCGAACTGCGGCGATTGGCACTACTGCACAGCCGCTATCTGGATCGCATGATTCCACTGCTGCTGCAGGAATATCGCCAGTTGTGCCGGCAGTTTAAGGAAGAAGGGGTCGAACGGGTGGCCTTATGCGGCATAGACGGGGGGGCTGAACTGGCCTGGCTGGCTTTACTTGAGGCGGGCATTGAGGTGGCGCTGGTAATGGATCTGGATGGGACGGATGGCACGTTTATGGGGCGTGAAGTGGTGTCTCTGGCCCGTGCCATGTTAAGCGGGATGTACAAGATAGTGATCAGCTCGCGTAATCGGGCTGAACTGCTCTATCATGCCTTGCTGGATCTCGGGGCTGACCCGATGTCAATCAAGGTTCCGGTTATATTTCTTGAGGAGAGGTTATGAGATCTGATGCAAAAATTTTTGTGGCCGGCCACCGTGGCATGGTTGGTTCTGCCATTGTCAGAAAGCTGGAACAGGCAGGCTATCGGAATCTGGTGCTAAAGACATCTTCTGAGCTTGACCTGCGTAATCAGTCCGCAGTTGCAGCCTTCTTTGAACGGGAAAAACCTGAGTATGTCTTTCTGGCTGCAGCGCGGGTGGGGGGAATTATTGCCAACAGCACCCGTAAGGCAGAGTTTATCTATGATAACCTGATGATCCAGACCAATGTAATCCATGAGGCCTGGAAAAGCGGGGTCCAGCGGCTGCTGTTTCTGGGCAGTACCTGCATCTACCCGAAGTTTGCGCCCCAGCCGATTCGTGAGGCAGACCTGCTGACTTCACCGCTTGAACCAAGCAATGACGCCTATGCCATTGCCAAGATCGCCGGTATTGTCCAGTGCCGCTCCTACAACCAGCAGTACGGCACCCGCTTCCTGGCCGCCATGCCGAATAATCTCTATGGTCCCGGTGACAACTATGACCTGACCGGTTCCCATGTCCTGCCGGCCCTGCTGCGCAAGTTTCATGAGGCTAAAGCTGCCGGATTGCCCACGGTAACGGTCTGGGGTACCGGTACCCCGTTGCGTGAATTCATGCATGTGGATGATCTGGCTGATGCCTCGCTTTTTCTGATGCTGCTTGACGACGAACGTTACGGCAGTATTCTGACGTATTCTGACGCTCCGGCCTTGATCAACGTCGGATCCGGCCAGGAAATAAGCATTGCCGATCTGGCACGGCTGGTGCGTAACGTTGTTGGCTACCAGGGGGAGATTGTTTTTGACACGAGCAAGCCTGATGGTACTCCCCGCAAGTTGGCCGACTCTTCCCGCCTGCATGCGCTGGGCTGGAAGCACCGGATCGAACTGGAAGATGGCGTGCGGGATGCGTACCGGTGGTTTGAGAAACATGTTGTAAAATCTTAACCCTACTCCTCGAATGCGCCTCAGCCTTACTAAGCTAATCCCTGCAACGATTAGAATCCGTCTGGAACAGTTGTGTGCTGCCCCCAGTTTTGGCAATAGTATCTGGCTGATCAGCGACCGGCTGATCAGAATGGGACTGGGGCTGCTGGTGGGGGTCTTGGTGGCCCGCTATCTGGGGCCGGAGTGCTACGGTCAGCTTAGCTTTGCCGGTTCCTATGTCATGATTTTTTCCGCCATAGCACTGTTTGGGCTTGAGTCAATCGTGGTACGTGAACTGGTCAAGCACCCTGAAGCAGAGCGTGCCATTCTGGGCACCACCTGCCTGATCAGATCTGCGGCCGGTTTACTTTCCTATCTGCTGGCCATTGCGGTGCTACTGGTGCTGCGTCCGGATGATCGAATCGCCTTGCTGCTGGTGGCGTTGCTGGGCAGTTCCTTGTTGGTGCAGGCCGTTGAAACGAGTGATCTCTGGTTTCAGTCTCGGGTGCTTTCCCGCTATACGGTAATCTGTCGTTCAACCGCCTTTATCATTTCATCAGGACTCAAGGTGTTGCTAGTGCTTTCCGGTGCCTCGCTTGCAGTCATTGCTGCAGCCACTGCGGTTGAAGCGCTGCTGGCTGCGTTGCTGCTGGTGTTAGCCCATACCCGGTACAGTAATGCGGGTATTCTGACCTGGCGATGGGACAGCGACTGGTTCCGTCGGCTCTTGACCGGTTCGGTGCCGATGGTGCTTTCCGGTGTGGTGTTGATGGTCTATCTGCGGATTGATCAGGTGATGCTGGGGGCTCTGGCGTCGCAGGCAGAGGTAGGACTGTATGCAGCAGCAGTCAGGATTTCAGAGGTCTGGTATTTTGTGCCGTCTGCAATTGTCTCATCAGTTTTTCCCGGTCTGGTGGCTCTGCGCAGTAGCGACCCTGAGCAGTTTGCGCGAAAGCTGCAGCAGTTATACAATCTGCTGGCGTTTCTGGGCTATGCTGTGGCCCTGCCGGTTACCTTCATTGCGCCGTGGTTGGTCCGGCTGCTGTTTGGCAGCGCTTACCAGTCAGCAGCACCCCTACTGGCGGTGCTGATCTGGGCCGGTCTGTTTGCCAATCTGAGCGTGGTGCGCAACGCCCATTTTATTGCAATGGATTGGGGCAGATCTTTGCTGTGGGCCACCAGTCTGGGGGCGACGGCGAATGTGCTGCTCAATCTGTTGTTAATTCCCCGTTACGGGGCGTTGGGGGCAGCAATTGCCACCTGTCTGTCCTACTGGGTGGCTGCCCACGGTGCCTGTTATACCAGCAGACAAATGTGGCCAGCTGGCCGGATGGTATTGCGGGCGTTGTATTGTCCGAGATGGTGGTGAATATAATGCCTTTATTGCGTGATAAACGAGCTATTATTCTTTTTGGCTCATTGGATATGGGAGGTGCTGAACGGCAGGGTTTGATGCTGGCTCGCTACCTTAAGGCGCAAGAAGGTGTTAAAGTTGAGGTTTGGGGGCTTGGGCCAGGGAGGGGACCGGTAGCAGATCGCTGTGAGGAACTAGCTATCCCCTGGAAGTCGGTCCCGCTTCACTGGGGTATTCGTCGCCGCTATTTTCATCTGTTCAGATTACTCATCAGGTTTCGTATGGCAAGCCCTGATATTCTGATCTCATATACAAGAGTACCAAATCTTGCGTCCGGATTGTTGTGGCGTCTGGCTGGTTGTCAAAGCATGATTTGGAATCAGGCGGATGAGGGACTGCTTTTGAATCGGTCTTTTCTTCACCAACTTGCGGTTAAATTGACTCCACATATTGTTGTGAATTCATACGCAGCATTCGAGCTGTTCAGTAAAACATTCGGTGTTAATTCAACGCGAATTCGATTCATAAAAAATGGAGCGAGTGCCGGAGTAGCAAGAGATACACGTGAGTCTTGGCGTGAACGATTATCAGCCGGTAATGAGCGGTTGATTGCAACTATGCTGGCAAACTTCACTGTCTTTAAGGATCATTTTACTTTGTTGAAGGCTTGGCGCCGACTTGTTGAATACTATCATAAAATTGGCCAGCCGCCTCCTTTACTGGTTCTGGCAGGACGGCTTGAGGAAACTGCGGCATCAGTTATTCGCGAGATTGAAGTTTCAGGTTTGTCTGATGCAGTACGTGTTATTGGCTATACCGATGATAGCTTTGGACTATTGCAGGCATCAGATCTATGCGTGTTTAGCTCGCGTAGCGAGTGTTATCCAAACGCGATACTGGAATCAATGCAGGCAGGGTTGCCGGTTGTTGCTACAGACATTACGGGTATTCGTGACACAGTAGGTGCTGACGGTGCGAATTGGCTTGTGAAGCCGGGGGACGATGAGGCGTTTGCAGATGCAGTGATACGGCTTGTCGGGGATAGTGAAATCCGCATGCAGCTGGGTGAGTTGATGATACAACGTGCTCAGTCTGAGTTTAGTGAACAGGTCATGTGTCGTCACGTTGCTGCTGTAATGGCATCTGCATTGTCTTGTGAAGCCTCATAGTTGCGAGCGCATCAAATATCTAAGTTTTGAAATCGGCGTAAATCAGCCAAAATCAGATTTGATCTGCCTTTGATTTTTCCTGTTTAAGAAGGAGAACCTATGGAGATGCAGAGCCTTATAGAACGGCTTCCTTTGTTGCCTGCGATTTTTAATAAGCTGAGGACAAAATATTTTTTCTATCGTGTAAAGAGAAAAAATAACGAGGAGATATTCACGGAAATATTCCGCAAAAATGTGTGGGGTGGAAAGGAATCCGTTTCCGGACGAGGCTCTGATAGTGCTCAAACTGAGACTATTATCAGACAGCTTCCACTCATTTGGAAAAAATATGAAGTAAAGTCACTGCTTGATATTCCATGTGGCGATTTTAATTGGATGAGGCATGTCGATCTGGGCAAGGTTGACTATTTAGGTGCAGATATCATTCCTGAACTTGTCGCCAAGAATTCAGCGCAATACGAGCGAGATGGTGTTCATTTCAAGCGGTTGGATGTAATAAGGGATCAGATTCCCGGTCTTGACCTGATACTATGCAGAGACTGTCTGGTTCATCTATCGTTTGATCAAATTTTCAGTGCTTTAAATAACATTTGCAGAAGTGGCTCCCGCTATCTTCTTACTACGACATTCACCGACAGGCGAGAGAATCGAGATATTGTAACCGGTGATTGGCGGCCATTAAACTTGGAAGCTTTCCCTTTTGAACTGCCTGCACCAATTGAGCTTATTAATGAAGGTTGCACGGAAGGGGACGGTGCATACGATGATAAATCGTTAGGATTATGGTGCATAGCTGATATTTGTGAGAAGCTGGCTACGCATTCCGCTGAACTGACTAGTGCAGATTATACATGACATCCTCCGATATTACATGACATGTCTATGAGCAGACACGTACCTCATCATCCGCTGTTATCACCGGTTGTTCTGCTGCTGGTCGCCATTGGCCGTCTGATCGGCGGTCTGCTGCCGTTCCATAACCGATCAGGGCTGTTTTTCTTCTTTCCGTTCTACCATACCGGGGGGGCAGAACGGGTGCACAGCCAGATTGTTGCTTGTTTCAAAGACCAGCAGCCTTGGGTCTTTTTTGCCAAACGTTCCGTAGATCATGGCTTCTATCAGCAGTTTGCACAGGCAGGACGTTGTTTTGATTGCGGCTGGCTGCTGAAATACACTTATCCTCTGAGTGTCGGTATTCTGGCCGGACTGATCGGCAAGCATCCCGATGCCCGGGTTTTTGGCAGCAACAGCCTGTTTTATTACCTGCTACTACCCCATCTGCCGGAACATGTCCGGGCAACTGACCTGCTGCATGCTCTGGGAGGCGGTGCTGAACAGTTTGCACTGCCGGTGCTGGAGCGATTGCAGCAGCGAGTAGTGATCAGCCAGACAGTGCGGGATGAGTTGATCTCATGGTATCGCTCGCATGGGGTGGACACCGGGCTGGACCAGCGGATAGTTGTCATCCCCAACCGGATTGCTATTCCGTCAGAGCTGCACAAGCCGGTTGAAGAAAGGCCGCTGCGTCTGCTGTATGTAGGCAGGGGTGGTGCAGAAAAACGGGTGCAGTTGATCAGTCATGTTGCCCGACTTTGCCGGGAACAGGGCTTAGAGGTTGAGGTTACCCTGGTGGGTGATTTGGAAGATGCGGTTGCTGCCGAAGATCGCGCCTGCTGTCGCCTTACCGGCCTGATCAGTGACAGCGAGCAGCTGGCTGAGTTGTACCGTCAGGCTGATCTGCTATTGATTGCTTCTAGTCGTGAAGGATTCCCTTTGACTGTCATGGAGGGCATGGCCCAGGGATGTGTTCCGGTCTGTACCGCAGTGGGTGGCATACCGGAATATATCCAACACAAGGAAAATGGCTGGCTGTTGCCTGTTGACGATGATGAAGCTGTTGTGAATGCGCTGGTTCAGGCAGTGCAGACCTTGTCGGTTGATCGTAGCCTGCTTCAGCAGCTATCCGCTGCGGCGCGGCGATATGCAGAGACCCGGTTTAGTGGTGAGCGGTTCTGTGAGCAGTATCGTGATGTTATCCGAGGGGTGTAATGGCGCTGGTCTCCATTATCATACCATGCTTCAATCAGGGGCAGTATCTAGCTGATTCAATCGGTTCAGTGCTGACATCAGACCATGATGAGCTTGAGATCATCGTGGTGGATGACGGTTCCACTGATCCGGCAACCATCGTCCTGCTGGAGCAGCTGAACTATCCTGAAACTCGGCTGATGAGGCAGGAAAACCGGGGGTTGGCCGGAGCCCGTAACAGCGGCATTGCGGCTGCCCAAGGTCGCTATATCCTAGCGCTGGATGCCGATGACCGGATCGGGCCGCACTATATCAGCCAAGCGGTGGCAGCGTTGGAGAGTAGTCCGAATTTGGGGATCGTTTACTGCAGGGCGGAGAAGTTTGGGGAAGAGACCGGTCCCTGGAAGCTGGCCCCCTTTTCCCGTTGGCGTATGGCGTTGGGTAACGTGATTTTTTGTTCTGCAGTCTATCGTCGTGTTGATTGGCAGGCCGTGGGGGGGTACGATGAAACCCTACGGCGTGGCTGGGAGGACTGGGATTTCTGGCTGTCGCTGCTGGAACTGGGACGCAGCGTACACTGCCTGCCGCTGATTGGGTTCTATTATCGGAAGCAGCCCAGTTCCATGGCGGCTGGCATGGGGTATGAACTGAAGGCCAGACTGCATTACCGGATGCTGGATCAGCACCGGGATTTCTTTGGCTGGTACGGCACCCTGCTGGCGCCGTTGCTACTGCCCTACTATCTGCTGGCAGACAGCGGGATCTATCGTTCAATCAAACAATGGATGGGGCGTTAGTATGAAGATTGTCTTTCTGGCGCCGTTCGGCATCAGGCCCAAGGGGTCGCTTCAGGCACGGATGCTGCCGCTGGCCAAGGAGTTACAGCAGCGTGGGCATTGGGTCGAGATCATTGCCCCCCCCTACACCAACCCTGAAGATAGCGGTCTGGTGGAGGAGGTAGAGGGGGTGACCCTGCGTAATGTCCGGCTGGGGCCAACGAGCGGTGCTGTTGCTGCGCCGTTCATTGCCCTGCGGATGCTGCGGGCCTGCATTGATCTGCAGCCTGACCTGATCCACCTGTTCAAACCCAAGGGCTACGGCGGATTGGCTGTCATGGCACTGGCTGGCATGCGGCTGATCGGTATCAGGATACCGCTCTTGCTGGTTGATAGTGATGACCGTGAGGGGAGCGGCGGCATGAATGAGCTGCACCCCTATAGTTGGCCTGAGAAGCGGTTGTTTGCCGCCCAGGAACAGTGGCTGACCCGTTGGGCAGACGGGGTGACCGTGGCCTCCCGGGCACTGGAGTCACTGGCCTGGGGCATGGGATCGCGGCCGGAGACAACCTGGTATCTGCCCAACGGACCGGTGGTGCGGCCAACAGGTGACCGTCAGCACGGGCGGCTCCGTTTTGGATTGGCACCAGATCAGCCTGTGCTGCTGCTTTACACCCGTTTCTTTGAGTTTGATCAGCAGCGTCTGTACGGCGTGCTGGAACAGCTTTGTAGCCGGATGAAGAATCTGAGGGTGCTGGTGGTGGGCAAGGGGCAGCAGGGGGAGGAACTGGCACTGCAAAAGTATGCCGATCAGCGCGGGTTTGGCGAACAGGTGATCATTGCCGGCTGGGTGCAGCCGGAGCAGTTGCCGGACTGTCTGGCAGCGGCAGATGCAGCGCTCTACCTGTTTAATGATACCCTGATCAACCGCACCAAATGCCCGGCAAAACTGGCAGAACTGGCAGCCTGCGGCATACCGGTCGCTGCTGAGCGGGTAGGGCAGATTGCAGATTATCTCCAGCATGGCGAATCAGGCCTGCTGGTTGAGTCCGGTGACGTTGACGGTCTGGTACAGGCGGCTCAGCTCCTGTTGACTGACCCAGACACCGCAGGACAGATCGGTCAGGCCGCGCACCAGCGGATGACTACGGTCTTTGGCTGGCAGAAACTGACGCAAGGGCTGGAACAGTTCTATCAGCAGGTGGTGAGCAGATGCTGAAACAACAACGTAGTCGTGACCTGCTAATGCTCCTGCTGCTACTGTTCGGGCTGGTTGCCCTGTTCAGTCCGATTTTGTTTACCACCAAGATTGTACGGGCGCCTGATATCCTCAATGAGTTCTATTGGGGGGTCTACAACGCCTATGGCAAGCCGCTCTGGTCCATGCTGCGGATCGATCTGGCCACAGCGGACTGGAACCCGTATATCAACAGTGGTCACAGCAATGATGGTGGCATGGCCTCCATGCAGTTTGTCTATCCCTACCGGCTGATCTTTGGCCTGATTCCTGCTCCAGCCAGTGTGGCCTGGTTCATGGTGCTGCACCTGTTTCTTGGTGGCGCAGGAACCTACCTGTACTGCCGTCTGGTAGGCTGTAGCCGGACAGCCGCCTTGTTTGGCGGTCTGCTGTTTGCCTTCTGCACTGAGAACGCCTCGCTGATCAATGCCGGCCATGTGATGAAGATCGCCACCATTGCCCATGCGCCGTGGGTGTTCTACTTTCTTGAAAAGGGTTTCCGGACCAATCGACTTTTTGCCTATCTCTGTGCCGGTCTGGTGCTGACTCTGCAGTTCTTCAATACCCACTGGCAGATCGCCTTTTACACCTGTTTGGGGGTGGCGGTCTACGGCATTATGCGGTTGCTGGAACAGATCTATCATGACGAGCCAGCCCGTAAAACCGGGCACACCCTGCTGATGGGGCTGGTGATGGTGTTGTTCTTTCTGGCTGCTTCGGCCATATCTCTTGCTCCACTGGTCGGGTGGTCGAAGGATACCAACCGGGGTGCTCACTCCGGCGCCAACCAGGGCAGGGGCGGACTAGACAGGGAAGAGGCGATGATGTGGTCCATGCCACCTGAGGAGGTGCTGGCTCTGGTGGTGCCTGGTCTGTTTGGTCTCTCACGGCAGGAGGGGGGGGATCTACCCAAGCCTGATCAAACCTACTACTGGGGCAGAATGGTTTTTACCCAGACCGCATCTTACTTTGGTCTGCTACCGTGGCTATTGCTACCATTGCCCCTTTTGTTCCGAAATGATCGGGTTACCAAAGCAGCACTGGTTGCCGTGGTTGGCGGTATCCTGTTTTCCATGGGTAAATACACGCCATTCTATCAGTTTTTATATGATTTTTTGCCGGGTATCAGTCGTTTCAGGGTGCCCAAGATGATGCTGTTTACGACCGCCTTTGGTCTGGCTGTGCTGACTGCGCGGGGAATAGATCTGCTAAAAGATCCGGAACTGCCGGACTATGACCAGACACAGCATTGGTGCTGGTGGTTGCTGGCCTTTCCGTTGGTGCTCAGTATCATGTTGGGTGCTGAAAAACTATTTGGTACGGCATTGCGTGATTGGATGATGGAGTTGCTGGCCCGGCCAACACGCTACCAAAGTGGTGTTGGACTGGTGGGTCAGCGCTGGTTTACTATTGAGCGCGAGACCGGTGTCGCCTTGGCTTTATCAAGCCTGAGTACCCTGATTTTGCTGGGAATCGTGCGGAGGAAGTTTGCAGCAGGGCTGGGAGTCGTTGTCTTGCTAATACTATTTGTCAGCGACCTTTGGCGGGTCAATAGTAACTTTCTCGTGCTTACTAATCCGCCGAACCGTGCTGAAACTGCTGCTTCTCCAGCCCTGCTCTGGATAAAAACACAGGAACAGACAGCTCGTGTCAAGAAACATGAAGTTCCGGAATACCGGGCATTACTTCTGGGAAACACCGATCCTATGAGCTACGTATCAGCAGGGGTACCGGTGCTGTTTACCGCCAATGCGGTCCAGAAAAGACGCTGGCAGGAATATCTTGATACCCTTGCCTTACAGTCCCGTCTACCGGATATGATGAATGTGCGCTGGCTGGTAGCAGATGAAAAGATGTATGAACAAAATAGGGGACAGTTTGGTGACCACTATCAGCTTGTTTTCAAGGACGGAAATGAGGTCGTGTTGGAAAACAGGACTGTGCTTCCCAAGGCCTGGCTGGTGAACAAGGTGAAGGTAAAGCCAGACCCGCTGCAGAGGCTCAAGCAGATGCAGGAGGCAACCTTTGATCCATCCCGGACTGCTCTGGTTGAGACTGCACCGCCGTTTGCACTCAGTCCTGCTCAAAAGCCCGGAGAAGTGCTGCTGCAACAGTACGCAAATGAAAGGCTTCGTTTGTTTGCTTCTGTCAGCTCCAACAGCCTACTGGTATTGGGCGAGAAGTACAATAAAGGCTGGAAGGCGCAGATAGACGGAAAACCTGTTGAAATCGTCCCGGTCAACCATATCCTGCGAGGGGTCTATCTGCCACCGGGAAGACATACGGTTGAGTTTCGCTTCGATCCGTTGCCGTTCAAGATCGGCAAATGGCTGACCTTGGGTTCATTTGCCCTGTTTGGTTTGATTGCAGCGCGGGAATGGTGGTTGCGGAGACAGGACCATGCTGGCACGTGCTGATCTCACTCAAGATGAGTTGAAGCGGTTCGGTCTGACCCTGTTGCAGCCGAGGCAGGGCTACCGCTTTACCCTGGATCCGCTTTTGCTGTGTGATTTCAGTTCGGCAGGTGAGGAAACGTCCATTGTTGATCTGGGGACCGGCTGCGGTGTAATGGCACTTGTTCTGGCTCGTATGGCTGCTGCTGCCCGTATTACCGCCTTTGAGCAGGATGCTGCTGCCGTAGAGCTGGCTCAGCAGAATATCCTGCTGAACGGGCTTGGTGACCGGGTGGCGGTACTGCATGAGGATGTGCTGCAGGTCCGGCGTCATCTGCCGGTTTCAAGCTGTGATCTGGTGGTCAGTAACCCCCCCTATCGTAAGCAGGGCAGGGGCAGGTTGAACCCCCACCCCGGAAAACTGGCCGCCCGTCATGAAACCACGGCGGGGCTGGCCGATTTTCTGGCTGCGGCCAAGTATCTGGTCAAACCTTCCGGAAGAATCTGCATGGTCCACCACCCGGACCGTCTGGCTGAATTGATGGTTGAGGCTGCCGCCCAGAAGCTTGCCGTGCTGCGGCTGAGGATGGTGCATGGCTTGCCTGCTGCACCTGCCAAGGTCTTTCTGGTGGAGCTGTCAAAGGGAAGAAAGTCTGTCAATCTGGAAATTATGCCGCCACTGCTGGTGAGGAGTGATACTGAAAATTATACGGATGAGGTAACACACATCTTACTTGGAACGTAACAAGGGCACCCTGGTGGGGGTGCCCTTGTTGTTTTCCGTCCCGTCTGCTGGAAGGTGACTATTTGATAAACAGAGCCATTTCCATGACTTCATCATCGCCGACATGGATCGGAAATACAACACACCGATAGTTGTCCGGCACGGCCAGGCCGTCTGATGGGGGATGCAGGGTGATGGGGGGATTGATATCAAGGGTAACCCCCATCTGCGATGCCTTTGCCACAACGTTACCGCAGACAATGTTCACGAATTCCATCACCGTATCTTCAAGGATTTCATCATCCTCATGATCAACATTGTCTTCTTTAAGGATCGCCTTGGCGATGGTTTTCTGAACGCCTGCCGAGACCGAGAGCAGATAGCGGGCGCTCAGATCACCGCTGAGATCCATGGCGGCAATCATATGATTGCTGGACAGTACACTGGCCTCAACAAATTTACCCGGTCGGAACTGGATTCCAAGCACGCGGGTGATCATCTTGTAGGTCAGGTCAACCGTCATTTCCCAAGCAGCAGTGTTTTCATTCAGCCAGGCAGGAAGTTCAACGCGATTGGCAACATAAGGAGCCTGGTCAGCCTTGAATGCTTCAAGGTACTGCTCCAGTTTTTCCGGAGTAAGTGCGCCAACCTTGACCAGAGCTTCACCGATATAGAGGTGGGTTGCCTTTTGGTGGGCAATAACCTCCTCCAATTGTTTTGGAGAAAGAAAGCCGAGCTCAACCAGCAGATCGCCAAGTTTCATGTCTTTTGACAGCTGGGCTGAATGGGCTGTTTCGATATCCTGCTGCGTAATGAACCCCATGGCAACGGCCATCTCACCCAATTTGAGATTGGTCCGCTCCTGCAGCTCTATGGCGTGGAGCAGCGACTCACCGGTCACCGCATCCTGTTCCACCAGAAATTGTCCAAAGAATTTTACTGCCATTGGCTTAGCCCCCCAGCCCTGTTAGAGCGCCCGCAGGATACGCAGCACGTTTTCCGTCTCAAACGGCTTGGAAATAACATTTTTTGCCCCAAGTTTGATGGCCTCGGTAAATTTGTCACCGACACCCCCCAGGGAGGTGACCATTACCACCTGCACTGCCTTGTCCAGCATCACCAGGCTGCGCAGGGCGGTCAGACCATCCATACCGGGCATGTTCATATCCATGCAGATAATGTCAGGGTCTTCCGTATGGTTCATCTTGATTGCCTCGGCCCCGTTCTTTGCATGACCGACACAGACAAAATCGCCGGAATCATTTATGATCTTTTCCAGCTGGCGGGTTACGGAGAGGCTGTCATCAACGACAAGCACCTTCTTCATAGACACCTTCCCTCCCAGTGTGGCGTGGTGGCCCTGCCGAATGGCAGGTTTTGTATGCCGGAACTGTACTCGAAAGTAATTGAAAAGTCAAAAATGATTCTTAAAAAAAATCCGCTTTTTCCTTGATTGACGCCGTGTTATACATTCTCTATCAAAACCATCACTAAAGGAGATTGTACTGTTATGATGTTCAACCGTTGTCTGACCATTGCGGTACTGGCAGCAGCTGTAGCCATGCTGGGTAGTGCAGGTGCAGGAGCTGCTGAGAAGAAGCCGGCTCCTGCTGCTGTTGAAAAGACCAACTCGTTGCCTGACCCGGTGGCACGGGTGAATGGCGTTGCCATCCCTGCAGCTGATCTGCAGAAGGCGCTGAATGCCTTCAGTAAATCACCTTCTGCAGCCCAGGTGCCTCCCGGTAAGGAGAAGGAAGTGCAGCAGTTCCTGCTGAACCAGATGCTGGGTGGTGAGCTGATGTATCAGGTCGCCAAGGCTACCCCGGTCAAGGATCTGGATAAGAAGGTTGATGATGCCGTTGCCAAGCTGAAGACCCGTTTCAAGACAAATGAAGAGTATCTGCGTGGTCTGCAGGAGCAGGGGCTGAATGAGAAGGATCTGCGTGAGCTGATTCGCCGCAATGTGGTTATTGAAAACCATATTGAGCAGGTTGTCGTGCCTAAGCAGGCGGTGACTGATGCAGAGGTGAAGGAGTTTTATGATAAGAATCCCGAGACCTTTACCCAGCCGGAACAGGTTCGCGCCAGCCATATCCTGATTACTCTGGATGCCAAGGCCACCGATGCGGACAAAAAGAAGGCCAAAGAGAAGATTGAAGAACTGCTCAAGCAGGTCAAGGCTGGTGCTGATTTTGCCAAGCTGGCCCAGGAAAACTCAGGTTGCCCCAGTAGCAAACAGGGCGGTGATCTGGGCTATTTCGGCAAAGGTCAGATGGTAAAGCCGTTTGAAGAGGCCGCCTTCGCCATGAAGCCGGGTGACGTGAGCGGTGTGGTGGAGACCCAGTTCGGCTATCATATCATCAAGCTGACCGAGAAAAAGGCCGCAGCCAAGATTGCATTTGATGAAGTCAAGGCCAAGATCGCCGATTCACTCAAGCGGAAAAAGGTGACTGAGGCAATTAATGCCACGTTGGAAGATGCCAAGAAGAAGGCCAAGATTGAGGTCTTTCTGAAGTAGTCCCAGTCCTGCCCCGGGATTGGTAGTGCGGTAGTCTGTCAGCTGCAGTAAAGGCCGGTTCCTTGCAAAAGGGGCCGGCCTTTACTTATTTGGGGCCTGTCAGGGTGGCGGAGGCTCCGGCTGCCACAGCGGAAAAGTCGGCGGTGCCCAGGTATTCGCCGGCATAATAGAGCGCAGCCTTGCCGGCCGGCAGTGGCAGGGTGGTCGTGTTTTTTATGGTAAGGGAAAAAGCGGGCAGCGGGCCGGCTGAGACCTGCTCCTGTTCCACCGGCAACTGCCATGTCGACAGGCGGGGCGCGCCGCTGGCGGAGAAGGGATAGGTCTGTCGTGGTTGGCCTGCGCTCAGTGCTGCTGCGGTGGCCGAAACCGTATAGCCATCAGGAAGCGCCGCGCGGTTGTCTGCTGCTAGTGTCACCTGAGCACTGCCACTCCCCTGGATGCGGATCTCGTAGTGTGGAGTCCAGCCCCCCTCTTTCAGTATGGCGGCGATTCTGATGCGGCTTGTTGCCGGTGATACCGATACGCGCAATGTTGGCCCGCCAAGGGCCGTTTTCTGCAGAGCCGTCAGTCGCGTCACAACCTTTTTCAGCTCCTGTTCGGTACGGCGGCGGGCCGTAAAGACCGCCTCCAACTGGGCAATGGCAAAGTCGGTGCCCTGGCGCACCGATGTCAGCGGGTCGGGATTGCTCTTGGTCTTGCGGGGAGCCTTGGAACTTTGTGATTTTGCTGCAGCGGCAAAGATGTCTTCGCGGGTGTCAAGGGCCTTCAGCCGGTCTTCAAGGCGGTTTTTCTGTTCAGTCAGATTGTCCAGTTCCTTTTGCAGCCTGTCAGGCGTCCTGAAGGGAAGCAGCTCCACACGTCCGACAATGCTGCTGTTGTCCAGCGGTTTTACCCGTACGGTGCTCTCTCTGATCGGCAACGGGAATGAAAACTCTGCAATACCTTTTTTAGCCGCCACCTCAACCTCAATCAGGCTGGCATCGGGAAAAAGGGTCAATTCCCGTGGGGCGGCCTGAGCCAACGGGGTAACGGCAAGCAGTGCCAGGCAGAGCAACAGGTAACGCATGGTCATGCAAGACCTCCCAACTGCAGAATGATCTCAAACTGTTCTTTGGTGAGTGGCTGGATCGAAAGACGGCTGCGGTTGACCAGCGGCATGCCGGTCAGGAACGGGTGTTCACGGATTACGGCCAGCGGGACTTCGGAAGGCAATGCCTGATCCGCACGGACATCAACCATGTACCAGATCGGTTTGTCAGGTGTGGCCTTGGGATCAAAGTGGTCGGCAGCAGGGTCAAGGGCAGTGTGGTCAGGATAGCCCTCCCGCACCACCGTGCAGAGACCGACTACAGCCGGTTCCGGGATGGAGCTGTGGTAGAACAGCACCCGGTCGCCGGGTTTGATCTCATCCCGCAGGAAGTTGCGGGCCTGAAAGTTGCGTACCCCGTCCCACTGCTCAGTTGCGTTGGGACGGGCTTGCAGGTCCTGGAAGGAAAAACAGCCCGGTTCTGATTTGAAGAGCCAGTAACGCATAAATAACCCTCCGGAATCGAGGATTTTTTCGTGAGATCACGGTTGTCGAAGGAGTGCGCGGAGGCGTACCCTATGAGTACGCCGCATAAGCACGACTGAAGACTTACGCAGATGTCACGGAAAAAGACCGTTTTCTACGACAGCAGGTGTACAAACAGTCCGCTTCTTAACTTCGGTTCAAACCAGGTGGACTTAGGTGGCATGATCTGGTCGTCATCAGCCAGATCCATCAGTTCCTGGATGCCGGTGGGGTGCATGGAAAAGGCCACGGCATACTCACCGCTGTCCACCAGCCGTACCAGCTCATCCAGGCCGCGGATACCGCCTACAAAGCTGATCCGCTTGTCGGTGCGGGGGTTTTCAATCCCCAGTACCGGGTGCAGCAGATGGTTCTGCAGGATCGAGACATCCAGCCGTCCAACGGTGTTGGCCTCGTCTGTCAGTTCCGGTCTGGCCTGCAGACGATACCACTGTCTGCCAAGGTACATGCCGAACTGGTGCCGCTCTTCAGGCGCCAGTGGTGCAGGGGCAGGGGTAATCAGAAAGGATTTGCTCACGGTATCAAGGAACCGGGGGGTATCAAGCCCGTTCAGGTCCTTTACCACCCGGTTGTAGGGCATGATGTTGAGCTGGCTTTCCGGGAAGATCACGGTCAGAAAGAAATTGTACTCTTCGTTGCCGGTGTGGTTGGGGTTGGCCGCCTTGCGCAGGTCGCGTACCTTTGCTGCTGCTGCACTGCGGTGGTGTCCGTCGGCAACGTACAGGGTCGGGATGGCGCTGAACAGCTTGGTCAGATGCTCAATCAGGTAGGGATCAGCTACTACCCAGAGGGCATGGGAAACCCCGTCGGCTGTGGTGAAGTTGTAGTCAGCCGGCTCATAAATGACGTTCTGCAGGATATCTTCCACCTCCGGGTGGGAGCGGAAGATATAAAAGACCGGTTCATCATTGGCGTCCAGGGTGTCAATATGCTTGATCCGGTCTTCTTCCTTGTCAGCCCGGGTATGTTCATGCTTCTTAATCACGCCGGAGACATAATCATCCACCGCAGCGCAGGCCACCAGCCCGGTCTGGACAATGGCACCCATCCGTTGACGGTAGATGTAGTAGCAGGGGGCCGGCTCCTGAATCAGAACCTTGCGCTCGATAAAACCCTGCAGGTTCAGTTTGCCCTGTCTGTGTACCTCGTCAGCGTGGGGGTCCACCGAGGCGGGCAGATCGATCTCCGGTCTGGAAATATGCAAAAACGAATCGTTATTGTCGCCGGCCATCTGACGGGCCTCCTCCACATCCATAACGTCATAGGGGAGGGCGGCCACACGGGGGGCCAGGTGTACGGGAGGCCTCAGGGCCTCAAAAGGTCTGATAATTGCCATGGTTTGCTCCTGCTGTTATTGAATATAGCGTCGGGCACCCACAAAACGGCGCTCGAAGTAGGATTCGTCAACTGATGCGGTCTTGATATCCTCCCCCCGCTTGGGGGCATGCACAAACTTGCCGTTGCCGACATAGATACCAACATGGGTAATGGAGGACTCAGAGGCGCCAAAGAAGACCAGATCGCCATCCCGCAACTCGCTTTTGGAGACCGGGTTGCCGGCCTTGTACTGCTCCCGCGAGGTACGGGGGATGTTGACGCCGCACAGGTTGTAGACCGCCTTGGTGAAACCGCTGCAGTCCATGCCGTCCACCACGGTGGTGCCGCCCCACTGGTACGGGATCCCTACAAACCGCTCGGCAGTACGGGCGGCAATATAGCCCAGATCACGTTCACCCGGCTTGGTTGCGGGCGGCTTGGTAACCGGTTTGGACGTGGTTGATTCGTCAGTCGGCAGGCCCAGCTCATTGGTTGGAGGCGGGTAGGGCTTGAGCGGCTTATGCAGCTCCGGCCGGTTCTGCTTGATAACCGGATCTTGGGAGCTGGAAAAGACCACCTCATTGGGGGGAGCGATGTAGAAGCCGTCAATCAGTCTGTCAGCCACCAGGCGGTTGGCAACGGCGCGGGCCTTTGCCTTGCTGGGGAAGTCGCCGAACCGTACGGCATAGATGCCGTTGTCCTTACGGTAGTAAAAGGCCTCAATACCCTTGTCCTGCAGCTGACTGGTAAAGCGTTCGGCATTCTTGACGTCTGAAAAGGCGCCCATCTGGATTGCATACCCCAGGCGGCTTACTCCTTTGGCATACTTGACGTTGCTGCCACTTTTGAGCGGCTCCTGGCGAGACTTGCCAGCCTTATGGGATGCGCAGCCGGGGGTGGCCGAGAGCCCCAGGGCAATGATGGTAAGATAGCAGATGGTGATGAGCTGTTTCATGGTCTAGTCCTCGTCCTTGACATCACGCCGGACACCCATCAGGAAAGGGATCACAAAGTCATCCAGGGCTCCGTCCAGAACCGAGTCGGGGTTGCCTGATTCCACGCCGGTACGCAGATCTTTCACCATTTTATAGGGATGCAGCACATAGGAGCGGATCTGGCTACCCCAGCCAATCTCCCTCTTCTCACCGGCAATCTCGGAGGCCTTGGCGTTACGCTCTTCCATCTCCTTTTCGTACAGCTTGGCCCGCAATACCTTCATGGCAGTGGCACGGTTCAGGATCTGGCTGCGTTCCGACTGACAGGCCACCACGATATTGGTGGGGAGGTGGGTGATCCGCACCGCCGAATCGGTGGTGTTGACATGCTGACCGCCTGAACCACTGGAACGGTAGGTGTCCACCCGCAGATCTGAGTCTGCAATGCGGATATCGATATCCTCCTCCTCAATCTCGGGGAAGACAAAGACTGAGGCAAAGGAGGTGTGGCGGCGGTTGTTGCTGTCAAAGGGGGAAAGCCGCACCAGGCGGTGAACCCCGGCCTCGGCCTTGAGGTGGCCATAGGCAAACTCACCGGAGACGCTGAAGGTGGCAGATTTGAGGCCGGCCTCCTCGCCGTCCTGGTAGTCGGTAATTACCGCCTTCCAGCCCTTTTTTTCACAGTAACGCAACAACATCCGCAGCAGCATGTTGGCCCAGTCCTGGGATTCTGTGCCGCCAGCACCGGAGTTGACCGACACGAAACAGCCGTTGCGGTCATGGGTACCGGACAGCATCCGCTGAAATTCAGCCTCCTCAACGCCGCTCTTCAGGCGTTCATTCATCTGGTGGACTTCAGTCAGGGTATCCTCATCCGAGGCCTCTTCACCCAGCTCAATCATCACCCGCACATCATCGGCCTGGCGGTTGAGTGAGTCCCATGACTGGAGCAGTTTTTCGATAACGGTACGTTTTTTCAGGATATCCTGAGAACCGGAGGGGTCGTCCCAGAAACCGGGGGCAGCGATACGGGCGTCAAGCTCCTGCAGCTCTTCCCGTTTGCTATCCAGGTCAAAGAGACCTCCGAAGGGAGGAGATTCGGCTGGTTAGGTCGTCAAGCAGTGCAACTTCTTCGCGGTACATGGTGCTCTCATTTCAGTCTGATTTACGGCTCGTGCCGAGGCTCATTTGTACCTTTTTTCCGCCACCTCTGCAACAGCAGAATCCCGACAGCAGGAACCATACTGGCTGTAAGTAACTGCGTTGCAATCAATTACACGATGTTCTCGATCCTTGTTTGGTATCGGATTTGGTCCTGATTTCCAGATGCAAGTGTCTTAATGACACGTCTTCCGGGTATTCACGAACGTCCTGTCCCATTGGCGGAGGGCATTTAAGCAGAGAAGAATGGACAAGCTGCATGGAAACACTGACACCTGTGGTTATGTGCCGGTAGCGGTAGGGGCGGGCGATATATTGCACGGTAGTAGCAGATGGAAGGTGCTGCCTTTGTTTACCTGGCTTTCAACGGTAATACTGCCACCCATCAGTTCAGCCAGTTTGCGGCAGAGTGCCAGTCCTAGCCCGGTACCACCGTGCCGGCGGGTAAATGATTCATCGGCTTGGGTAAACAGGTCAAAGATATAGCCCAGCTTATCCGGCGCAATGCCTATACCGGTATCAGAGACCGCTATGTCCAGTAATAGTCTTGATCCGTACTGCTCCTTGATGCAGACGGTAAAGGTGACGCCTCCCTGATCAGTGAACTTGATGGCATTTGAAAGCAGATTTGCGAGAATCTGTCTGATTCTGACAGGGTCACCGGTCAGGGAGTCCGGCAGGTTATCAGGCATCTGTAGTTCAAACGAAAGTCCCTTCTCTGCAATATGGGCCTGCTGCATCATAATGACCTCTTCGATGCACCTGTGCAGTGAATACTCCTGATCGCAGATCTGCAGCTGGTCTGACTCAATACTGGTGATATCAAGGATGCCGTTGATCAGCCTCAGCAGGCTGTCCGCCGACAGCCGTAACATCTCCAGATATTCTCTCTGCTCTTCCGTTACCCTTGTTGCATCAAGCAGCTGCGACATGCCGATCACGCCGTTCAGCGGGGTGCGCAGTTCGTGGCTCATGTTGGCAAGAAAGAGCGACTTGGCCCGGTTGGATGCCACGGCCAGTTCCTTGGCACGATGCAGATCCTCCTGCACCTTTTGACGTTCTGCAATTTCTCTTTCCAGCAATTCAGCCTTGATCAACAACTCCTGTTCGGTCTCTCTGCGAGTCTGTAATTCAGCCTGCAACTCTTTTGTTTTCCGATCCACCTTGATCCGCAGGCGATAACTCAGCAGGGAAAGCCCAAGCAGCGTCAGCAGGGCCGATACTATAACCGCACAGGCAATATAGAGAGTTTCATACTCCTTGTGGAGTGGGGCATAGATCGCTTCAATGGCCCGGATACGGCCGGCCTGTTCATTGAAACCACCGTTGCCGGGATAGAGCGCAAGTAGTCCCGGCGGGGCATCTTCCCGCTTGCCGTGGCAACGCAGGCAGTTTTTATTGTTTTCCATAAACGGGATAGCGTAATGCAGGTATTTCTTGCCTTTAAGCTCTATGATGTCACGATGCGAGATGATGCTTCTGTTGGAGTTAAAGAGATTTATCAGCTCTAGTTCATGGGCATTGGCCCTGTTAACAGGGTTGCGTGGATTCTCGGCGGCCAGCCGGTAGATGATTTGACGCCGTCCATGTTTTTCCAGCTCTTCATTGTAGAAGCCATGCATGGTTCTGACAATGTAGGTGGAGGAGAAGATCTCCGGGGTATAGTACTCTTTGGCAACAGCGCCATCTTCAATGGCCTTGAAAAAGGCAGGGTGCATGACGCGCTGGATGTAATGATGCAGGCCGCGCTGCGAAAGCAATACGTTTTCAATATTACGCTCGGCCCGGCCAAGGATGTAGGCCTGGGCGGCATAGTAAACCGCCCAGGCAACCGCGATAGTGATCACAGCGGCAGCAACCATATTCGTGATGTTATATCTGCTGCTGTGTATGGTCATCGTTTCCTTTTTTCTTGTGCCGTTCATGGCATTTCAAACTGTTCAACTTTGATGTAACCCTGCTCTTTGCCGTTGGACTGCCTTGGTCGCTGTAACGTTTTCTTGATTACAATTGAGCGTACGAGGTTATTGCTATTAGCTGTTGTTGATGAAACGGTGGAACTTCATAAGATTTCGCTTTATTGAAAAACAGATCCATTTGATTTTTATGAGCCAAATGACCCTGTAGCACCATTGCCGCATAGTGGTTACTTTAGTCCGCCTTCGGGGGTGTTGCTCGCGCCAGCCAAGATCGGTCAGCCACGTAAAACTCTTATCGTCTTTCAGTCTGATCCGGTAGATATTGCTATGGCCGCAACTGCAGTGGTATGACGCCCGGACATCCGCTGTATCAGGAACAATTTTACTTAGTTGCCCCAAAACCTGAGAATCCTGAGCTGTCTTTCCGCATTTGACACACCAGAACGCCAGAGTATCAATGGTGTGGCCATTTTCAAAACAAAGTGGAAAATTGGACATAAGCTGTTCAGTTGCGATACTGTCCATACATTTACCCCAAGTAGCTGAGTTGAGACGATCACAGCCTGAATTTACTTACCAAGTTCTGCAGATCCTGGGCCTGTCCTGCAAGCTGTGCGGCAGCAGCGGCAGTTTCTTCGGCACCGCTGGCGGTCTGTTGCACTACTTCGGTGATCTGCTGAATATTAGTGGTCACCTCGCCGGTGGTGGCTGTCTGCTCTTCTGCTGCCGTGGCGATCTGGCTGACCTGCATGGTGACATCGTTCACTTGATCAAGAATTTGCTGTAATGATGTCTCAAGCCGTTCTGCCTCTGCAGCGCCCTGCTCAGTGCCTTTGACCCCTTCTTCCATGGAGACGATGGCAACCTTGGTTTCCTGCTGAATGGCCCTGATCATCTCACTGATCTCTTTGGTGGCCTTGGTGGTCCGTTCTGCCAAGGCACGGACTTCATCGGCAACCACGGCAAATCCCCGCCCCATCTCACCGGCACGGGCCGCTTCAATGGCAGCATTCAAGGCCAGCAGGTTGGTCTGGTCGGCAATATCCTCAATGGTACCCACAATGGCACCGATCTGTTCAGAACGTTCACCAAGCTTGGCAACAACTGACGCGTTTTCTTTGGTACGTTCACCACGGACCCGAATGCCGTTTACGGTGTGTTTGACAATCTCAAAGCCGCTCTGGGTGGTTTTGGCTGCAACACCGGCGCTATCGGCAGCGGCATGACAGTTATGGGCGATGTCGTTACTGGTGGCAGCCATCTCTTCACTGGCTGTGGCCACGGTACCGGTCTGGGCTGCCACCTCTTCGGCGCCGGTGGCGATCTGTTCAGAAGTGGCATGCAACTGGGCTGAGGCCGAGGCGATTCCAGCTGAGATCTGGACGGTATCGCCCACCAGAGTACGCAGGCTTTGTGTCATATGGGACATGGCAGTCTGCAATTGACCAATTTCGTCTTGAGAAGAAACGTCAACCTGAACCGTCAGATCACCACCGGCTATGCGCTCGGCTACTTCAACGCCGGATACAAGTGGCCGGGTGATGGAACGGGTGATCAGGACACTAAGTGCAATACCGAGCAGTGTGGCAATGGCCAGTAGGCCGCCAATTAACCATCTGGCACTTTTTACCGCAGCATCTGCTTCACTATTTGATTGATCCATGCCGGCTGCCTGCATTTTTACAAGTTCATGGAGGGCCTCGAAGTAAGTTCTCTGACTGCTTCTAATGTTAGTGAGTAGCAGTGTTTTGGCTTGATCCAGCTGGCCATTACGGATTAGTTCAATATACTGTTCAGTTTCTTTGACATAGACCGGACGGATTGCAGCAATTTTTGCCATTACAGCCTTGCCGTTTTCACTCTTAAGAGCTGCGTTCAGCTTTTCAATGTTGGTCACCGTATTTTTACGTGATTCCTCAACTCTCTTCAGTTCTGCATCAATGCTCTCTTTGCTGTTGTCAATCAGTATGTTCCGCAAGGCGCGAGCAATTATATTGATATCATTTGAAATTTCGTTTGCTTGCACTGTTTTTGGATAGCGATCTCCCTGGATGGAGTCGATGATTCCGTCAAGCTTGGCAATCTGAGTAAGCGAAAAAGTACCCAAAATGATCAGCAGCGTCAGAATACCCCCAAATCCGACTGCCAATCTTGGTCCAATTTTCATGCTTTTTAACATGGTCTGTTGCTCCTTTTTATGCATAAGCTCTGAAATTTTAAAATGTTTACTGGCCAGTTAATCCGTGATTTGTATTTCGGTGTTTTTATGCATGCAACTGCTCTGCAAGCTTGCGGTCCATGATGCAGATGTGACGGGTCAGCCATTCCACAGCAAGGTAGTTGGTCTTGATGGTCAGTTCCCGGCTTTCTCCTTCTGTCTGGCAGCGGGAAATCAGGCTTTGCACCAGGTCGCTGAAATAGTCATGGGCTGCCTTGTGTACCAGATAATCAGGAGAACCTATTGAGACAAGCAGCTTTTCTTCAGTGGCAAAATGGACCTTGACGTAGTTACCCAGATACGCAAGCAAGCCTGCTACGTCGTGTTGCCGATCTTGGTGACGGCAGGCATCGGTCAGGTTGGTGATCTGCCGGAACAGTTCCTGATGCTGTGCATCAATGACAGGATGATCTGTTGTCAGGTAGTCACGCCAGGCTGAGCTGATGGTTCGTGTCATTGCATCATCATTTGATACCTGGGTTGCAGAAAAGTTGTTGTGCCACTCATTAAATAACGTGACAGGCATCGGCCTGCCATACAGGTAACCCTGGATAACATGACAGCCAAGCCGATCAATACAGGCTGCCTGCTCTCCGGTTTCTACCCCTTCTGCCACCAGTTCGGCTGTCAGTGATCTTCCAAGCGATATGATGGCCCTGACCAGCTCCTGCTTGCGCTTGTCGATGGTAATGTCGCTGATAAAAGCCTTGTCAATTTTTATGGTCTTGATGGGAAATTCGGTCAGGTACGAGAGAGAAGAATAGCCGGTCCCGAAGTCATCCAGGGCAATGCTGATCCCAAGTTTATCCAGGGTTTCCAGGCAGAGAACAGTTTCCGGCGTGCGGGACATCAACAGGCTTTCGGTTATCTCCAGCTCCAGCCATTCCGGGCGGCAACCGGTAGTGCTCAGCGTGGTGCGTACCGTATCCACGAATTTTCCGCAGAGCAACTGACGTGCGGAGAGGTTGACCGCCACCTTGACCGGGAAGAGTGATTCCTTGTTCCAGGCAGTTGCGGTGATGCAGGCGGTCTGCAGTACCCAGGCACCGATCTCAACGATCAGGCCGGTATCTTCGGCAATACTGATAAACTTGTCCGGCGGCACCATGCCCCGGCTGGGGTGATGCCAGCGCAGTAATGCTTCGGCACCGGTCATCTGGCCGATGATGGTGTGTATTTTCGGCTGGTAATAGACTTCCAGTTGTCCATGTGCCAACGCCTTGCGCAGATCGCTTTCCAGCTCAAGCCTTTCGGTTGCTGCCTGTGTCAGGGATGCAGAATAGAATTTGAAATTGTTTCTACCTGAACCTTTTGCATGGTTCATGGCTGCATCGGCATAACGGAGCAGATTGCTTGCCTCAAGACTGTCGGAGGGATAGCTGGCGATACCGATACTTGCAGTAACATGCAGCTCTCGGCCCTGTATTGTCACCGGTTCATTCAGGGCGGCAAGAAGTTTGCGGGCAATAACCGCCAGATCGACCTCCCGGCGAATTTCAGTGGCAAGTATGGCAAATTCATCGCCGCCGAAACGGGCTACGGTATCCCGGGGGCGTAGTGTGTTGACAAGTCGGGTAGCTATTGTCTTTAACAGCTCATCCCCAACCTCATGCCCCAAGGTGTCGTTCACCTTTTTAAAACCATCCAGATCCAGAAATATGATGCCCAGGTTATAGGTCTGGAGAGAGGCTTCCAGTACGGTCTGAAACAGCCGATCCTGAAACAACGAGCGGTTGGGAAGGCCGGTAAGGCGATCGTAATATGCCAGCTGTCGCACATGCGCTTGAGTCTTCTCATGAATACGACGCTCTCGGATAGTATGCAGGCCAAAGACGAGGTCGTTAGCCAGTTCATCTAAAAGAGCCACTTCCCGTTTTTGGAAGGCATCGGGCTCGCTGGCGTAAATTGTCAAGGCTCCGATTATTCCGTCCGCAAGCCGTAACGGCAAAGCTATGGCGGACTGATGTCCCAGCTGGTGCGCGGTTTCATGCCATGGTGCCAATGTGGGGTCATTAAGGATGTCCTGGCGTATCTGGATCGTTTTTGTGCGGATGGCTATACCAATGGCGCTGGTACCGTGTTTTCCTTCTCCCCAGTTTTTTGGTGTTTGTTTAAGCTGATCTTCCGTTATGCCAAACCAGGCGAGCGGAATGATGGACATTTCGTCATCCTGTAGCGCCAATCCAACCCAGGCCGCACGGTAACCACCAGTTTCAACCGCAATCCTGCAGACCTTGAATAGTAGTTCTTCTTCATTTGTACTACGTAGCAACGTCTGGTTGCTGGCAGAGAGCAGCCGCATTGCCCGATTTGCAGACTCTGCCAGTTTGTAGGTTGCCTGGAGTTCCCGGGACTGATGGGACAGCTTCTGACTTGTCAGGCTGATTTCAGCCAGCATACCAACCATATTCTGTAAAAATTGTAAGTGTTTGTTTATGTAGTCTTTGCTGAGAACCGGTACCTGTTTCAGGGCTGCAAGGTAAGCATCATGGTCATAGCCGAATTGTTGTGCCTGCGAGGTAAACAGTTCCGGGTCCGGAGGTGCGTCGTCATAAAAAAACTTGCCGGTAACAAAGGTGCCTACATGAACAGCATCTACCATGATTGGCAGCAGCGAGTAGATCATGCCGTTTTCGCAACGGTATTCCTGACATTTTTCAGCTGTGTCAGCAGCAGATTCCAGTGTTCGCAGCATGGTTGTATTGCTGCGTTGGCAACGTTGAGCGCTGACCGGATGCATCCGGTGAAACTGGGTACAGATATCAGGCCAGCCCACGGCAATAAGCACGTTCTGATCAGTATCAAGTACGGTGCACGAGATGCCTGTAATGTCATGATATGATTCCAGCATGTTACGAATGGAATGAAGGTCTAGCAGCTGCTGCAGGTTGTAGGATAGATTAGCGTCCATTGTTGCGGCTCAGGATCTGCTTCAGGTCTGCTGCGGGGCGTTCGAAGCGGGGTTCTCTATGAAGCGGGTTTTCTGTTTTCTTCATTGAAACCTTCTCGTAATTTGGAGTCTTGATTTTAAGTACAGGGTATCGCTCCAGTGGTTCATCATTTTTGGTGGTATGGGGTATCCGTGATTTTCATGCAGACCTGTCAAGTTCATGTGGCAACTTGATTAATTGCAGAATTTTTTCAACAATCTTGCACTTCTATTGTGCTGATAGATCTCAATTATCTATTTTTCAGATTTGACTATAGCTGAAAACAAAGAGGATGCATGGTAGCTTTATCGGAAGGACGTAGAGGGGATATGGATAGCCGGGTGATAGGGGAAACCCTAGGTTGCATTGCAGAAGGACGGATGGGGCAACATCTCTGGAAGGGCGTTGCTCTGTTGCCCCGAGACGGCGTGAAGAGGGGATTATGCCGTTATAAGCCCGTTTTTCAAGGCATAGGTGGTAAGTTGGGCAATGCTGTGAAATCCCAGCTTTCTGCGCACATTCATGCGGTGCGCTTCGACCATCTTGATACTGATCCCCAACTCAAAGGCTATTTCTTTTGTACATAAGCCCTGAGCTGTCAGTGTCAGTACTTCTGTTTCCCGTTTGGTAAGGTCAGAACTGGTGCCGGCGACGGCAGAACCGGCCACGCATCTTTTCATCATTATTTCCTGACAGCCGGCGCAGAAATACGGTTTTCCCTGATGGATAGACCTTATGGCAGCTACCAGCTCTTCTGCTGCACAGTCTTTTGCCAGATACCCCCTGGCTCCGGCCTCAAGGCTTTCGAAGACACAGTTTTCATCAAGAAACATGGTCAGAATCAATACCTTGATCTCTGGATGATCCGCCAGTATGCCGCGTGTTACCTGCATTCCACCCATGTCCGGCAGGGTCAGGTCCATGACCACGACATCAGGGACGGCTTGTTTTATCTGTTCACGTGCCTCCTGACCGGTGGCGGCTTCTGCAATAACGCAGATGTCATCTTCGATGCGCAGAATTGCTGAGAGCCCGTCACGAATGATCTTATGGTCATCAACCAGCAGTACCTTGATGCTCACGCCTGTTCTCCTCCAACGTTTTCAGACAGCGGCACCCTGATGGTTATTTCGGTTCCGCTGCCTCGTCTTGAATTGATTTCAAAGCTGCCGCCCATATGCGTGATCCTGCGTCTAATGGTAAACAGGCCAAATCCATCATCGGGGTGATTACCCAATGTGCCGTCAGGTTCAAAGCCCACACCGTCATCCTCAACCACAATTATCAGCATATCTGTCTCACGGCTGATCGATACATAGGCGGTAGTGGTACCGGCATGCTTGGCAGTGTTGATCAGCAGTTCCCGGACACTATTATAAAGTTCTATCTGGAATTCACGGGGAACCGGTTTGTCTGAACGATCATCAAAAAAAGTGATTTGGAGCGCATAATCGGTTTCCAACTGGCGTATCAGCCATTTTAAGGCAGCTTCAAGTCCGGCACTGTCAAGAACCGGTGGATAGATCTGCCGGGTAAATCTTCGTACACGGTTGATTGCATTTTCGAGCAGTTCCTTCATTTCAGAGATGATTACTTTTTGCTCTTGGAGGAGTTCGGTCTTGTTAAGCCCGCCCAGTTTTATTCTTGCAAGGGCCAGGTCTTGTCCAAGGGTGTCATGGAGTTCGGTTGCAATACGTCGCCGTTCCCGCTCGTCTGAAAGTGATAGCTCCAAGGCCAGTTCTTTCAGGTGCTGCTGTTTATCATACAGTTGTTGTTCTGATCGTTTCCGTTCTGAAATGTCCCTTGATATGGATAATAAGTACATGCTGTCATTATATTCAATCGTGCTTGCCCTAATCTCAACCGGGAAAACCCTGCCGGATTGTGTCCGGTGACGTGTTTCAAGAGTTTGAGATCCATACGCAAGTGTTTCGCGGATGTGTTCTGCGGTTCGTACAGGGGGAGAATCGGGATCAATGTCCGGTATGGTCATGCCGATGAGTTCTTCCATACCGTATTCCAATGAACGGCAGGCTTCCCGGTTGACATAGATAAATCTGCCTTCCAAATCAATGAGAAACACTCCTTCGTGGGCCTGGTCAATGGCATGGCTGAGTAGCTTAATCTGCTGCTCGATGCGCTTGCGGTCAGTAATGTCACGCATAACGATCTGGCTGCACGGCATCCCCCGGTATTGAAGACGGACTGCCATCAGTTCAATGGCAATACGCGTACCGTCCAGTCGTACTAATGTCTCTTCGAAGGGCGGCATCACCGTGCCGGCCGGTTTGGTGTTGTTAATTGTTATCAGTGTGTTAAACGGTTCTCGTCGCTCAGGAAGCGCAAAATCAAGGATTGATCTGCCGATAAGATCCAGGTTGCAGTGCGCCCCTACCAGCCGGGCTGCTGCCGGGTTGGCATAGACGATCTGTTCGCCGTGGCGTATGAAGATCGCATCAGGAGAAAGCTCACCGAAAAGCTGGAAGCGGTCTTCGCTTTCTCTGAGTGCCTGTTCCAGCTGTTTACGTTCAGCAATATTGCGGGCCAGGGTCAAAGAGTACGTAGTGTTGTCATATTCAAATAAGGTGGCGGTCAGTTCCACCGGAAAGATCTGGCCTGATTTGGTGCGGTGCCGACTCTCAAATGTCACACTGCCTTGTGCAAGCAGCTTGGTAAGTGTCGCCTTAAACAGCTCTGGTGAGAAATCAGGGTCAATATCCAATGCCGACATGCCGATCAGTTCGTCTCTACTGTAGCCCAAAGAACGGCAGGCCTCCTGATTGACAAACAAGAACGTGCCGTCAGCGGGGTTAATCAGGAACGCCCCTTCACTGGCATGATCGAAGGCAAAGTTGAGCAGTTTAAGCTGCTGCTCTGTCAGTTTGTTTTGGGAGATATCCCGCGCCATAACGAGCCCCAATGTGACGCCGTCATACTGAAATGCTGTCGCGTTGATCGCCACGGGAAAAATTCTTCCATCGCGGGTCCGGTGCCGCGCCTCAAATGTCCCCAAGCTCCCATTATCAATATGTCCTGCTATTTCTGCAAGTGCTTCGGCTGTAATGTCCGGGTCAATGTCAAGTGTACCCATGGTCAGCAGTTCATCACGGCTGTATCCCAGGGAACGGCAGGCGGCGTCGTTGACATAACGAAAACGTTGCTGCTCGTCAATCAGGAAGAAGGCGTCAGTCGCGCTGTTGATGGCATCTGTGAGAATGAGCAGTTCCCGATTAAGCTGTTTGCGCTCTTCCAGCTCCCGTTCCCGCCGGAGATTGGCATAACCGGTCTCTGTCAGCATCTGCACCAACTGGTGCAGGAAGCGCATGGTATTCCCGACATGGGTGCGGCTGAACAGCGGCACCTGGCGGACCGCTGCAAGGTATGGTTCAAGGTCAAAGCCAAGTTCTTCAGCCTGCTGCCGGAACCAGGTCAGGTCGGGCGGTTGATCAGCATAAAAAAACTGACCGGAAAAAAAGATTGCCAGACGTCTGCCTTCAATAACAATCGGCATGGCGATGTTGACCATACCGTTTTTGCAGCGGCATTCATACAGGTCGCCGCCAAAGTCATGCAGGGCCTGTTTGATCTCGGGGTCGTTGCGCCAGCAGCGGGCAAAAGAGTCCGGGTGCTCCCAGAGGAATTGGGTGCAAACCTGCTGCAGTCCGGCACCGATGATGATGTTTGCATCGTTGTCCATCAGACCACAGGGGATGCATGAGATGAGAATATGTGCCTCCAGCAGATCCTGTACCTGTTGGATATTGATGAGTTGCTCGATGGAGTAGTCGCTCATGGTGTGTCCCGGAGGTTCCAGTATGAGCTTATTGCTGCTTATTTCTGTACCGGCGTATAAGGAGAATCAGAGTGGTTAATCCCAGACAGCCCTGGGCAAACAGATCACCGATCTTCAGGTAGGGGGCGTTGGCGCTGCCCGGTTGCACCTCGCCCACCATGACTGCCTCCTTGAACAGTGAGGTCATACCGCGGATATGGCCGTTCTGGTCGATGATGGAGGTGATGCCGGTGTTGGCGGCACGAATCAGGGGGGTGCGGGTCTCGATGGCCCGGAAAGCAGCCATGGAAAGGTGTTGGTAGGGGGCGGATGAGCGTCCGAACCAGGCATCGTTGGTGATGTTGACCAGTACCCGGCTGCCGGCCCTGACCTGCGCTCGTGCCAGTTCAGGGAAGATCACTTCGTAGCAGACCAGGGTTCCCAGCGGGATTGTGCCGGCTTTAAGCGGTCTGACCTCCCGGCCGGGGGCAAAGTCGCCGATGCCGTGTACCAGTTTGTTGACAAACGGCAGCAGGCGGGCCAGGGGGACGTATTCGCCAAAGGGCACCAGATGCATCTTGTCGGTGCGGCCGATTTCAGCGCCGTCAGGACCCAGCAAAAAAGCGCTGTTCAGGTTGGTGTAGCGTCCGTTGCGCTGTTCAGCAGCCGGGCTGCCGAACAGCAGGTGTGCCCTCAGCTCGCGACTGAGGTTACGGATCCGGTCCGAGGCCGGGCTGTTTTCCTGAAAGAAAAACGGCGCAGCACTTTCCGGCCAGACGATCAGGTCGGCAGGCTGCTGGGCAACGGCCTGACGGGAGAGGCCGGTGTAGATGTCAAGGGTGGCTTCACGAAAGGCCGGAGACCATTTGACGGCCTGATCAATATTGCCCTGGATCAGGGCAACCCGGAGAGGCGCTGCTGTGGGCAGGGGGGAGTTCAGACGGAAAAAACCGTAGCCCAGGGTGGCTGTCAGGGCCAGCACAAAGACGATGGCACTTTTAGCCGGGTAAGGTACCTCACTGCCGGAGAACGCCCTGATGATGCGGTAAAAGACGACGTTTGCCAGCACCATCAGGGCGGTGATGCCGTACACGCCGGTGATGTCGGCTGCCTGGATCAATGGCAGCATGCGGTACTGGGAGTGCCCCAGCATGGTCCAGGGGAAACCGGTCAACAGAAAGCTGCGCAGGTAGTCGGCTCCAACCCAGGCCAGGGGCATGATAAGCGCTGATTTGAGTCCGAGGCGTTGACCCAGACAGGTGGCCCAGGTTGCCAAGCCGTAAAACAGGGCCAGCCAGCCTGAGAGCAACAGCCAGAGCGGAACGCTGGCAAACAGGGGCAGGTGGCCGTAGACCCCCATGACAATGATGACCCAGTACAGCAGGCCGGCATAGGCGGTCAGTCCGGTTGTCAATCCCAGGTAAAAGGCCGTACGGGCAGATCTGCCCTCAAGGCTGATCAACAGCGGCAGCAGGGCGATCCAGGCCAGAAATGAGAGGTCTGCCTTGGGAAAGGAAAGGGCGATCAACAGACCGGAAACAATTGCCAGGACAGCGGGGCGGATGGTGCCGGACAGCGGTGGCAGGCGAAAAACAGTGAATGTCACGGGGTAGGCAGCTCCGTTGCTTTGGAGAGACGGGAGATCCTGACCCGTTTGACCTTGCGGGGATCGGCCTCCAGAATCTCAATTTCAAGGTCTTCGCCAATGACCACGGTGCCGGCAACCGGAATGCCGTCTGCCAGATGCACCACCAGGCCACCAACGGTATCAAACTTGTCCCGCTCGATCTCAAGCTGGAACTGCTCCTCAAGCTCTTCAATCGGCAGGCGGGCGTCGGTGGTGAGTGATCCGTCAGGGTTGCGGACATAGAGATCCTCTTCCATGTCGTACTCGTCCTGAATGTCACCCACGATCTGTTCAAGCAGGTCTTCAATGGTAACCAGCCCGGAGGTGCCGCCGTATTCATCCACCACAATGGCCAGATGAACCTTCTTCTTTTTAAACTCCTGCAGCAACAGTTCTAGGGTCTTGGTTTCAGGGGTGAAAAACGGTTGACGGATAAGGTCGCGCAACTGGATCTGCGAATCCGCCATCCCCCAGTTTTTAAGCAGATCCTTGGCATACAGCAGGCCGATGATGTTGTCCATCGTGCCGTCGTAAACCGGCATGCGGGAGTGGCCGCAGGCAATGATGGCATCGATGGTTTCGCGAACCGATGCCTCGACACTGATGGCGGCCATCTCGGTACGGGGCACCATGATCTCACGCACCACCGTTGAATCAAGCTCAAGGATGGCGCTGATCATCTCCCGTTCCTGTTCGTCAACAATCCCTTCTTCTTCGCCGGCCTCGATCAGGTCGTGAATCTCCTCTTCGGTAACCTTCCTACGTCCGATTACCAGTCGGGTGACTCTATCGAGCAGACTAGCCGGCCTGCGACTACTTCCTTCGTCCACGTTTTTTCTTCCTCCGGGGTTAATTGGGTACAGCTAAAACGGTCAGCCCTTCACTTTGCAGCAGCTTCCAGATCTCACGCTCCTTACGCTCCATCCGGCGGGCCTCTGCCTCTCCGCTACGCTCATGGTCATAGCCGGTCAGGTGCAGGATGCCGTGCAACAGCAGAAAGATCAGCCGCTCATAGCCGCTCCAGCCGCAGTGCTGTGCCTCGCTGGCGGCGGTGTCAGCCGATATGACCACATCACCCAGGGCATGGGGGGTCAGATCGCCAAACTCCCCCTCACGCAGTGAAAAGGAGATCACGTTGGTGGGGCGGTCCTTGCCCAGGTAATCACGGTTCAGGCGGTGGATGGCCCGGTCGCCGACAACGGTCACCGACAGTTCGGTTTCGTCAGGACATCCCAAGGCGTTTAAGATCCTCGCTGCTGCTGCCTTGATGGGACGCAGCGGGGCCGGGTGTCTTCGCTGGTTGTTCTGTACCAGAATGTGCATTGCTCTTTTTGCCTCCGATGCCGCCTTTGTGGGCCGGTTCAGGGTAGTCGATCCGGTGGTGGAAGATGGCTCCCAGAATCCGGTTAAAGCTTTTGGCAATTTCGTGCAGGTTTTTGAGGGTCAGCTCGCATTCGTCCAGCTGGCCGTCGGAGAAGATCCGGTTGATCAGCTTCTGCACCATCCCCTGGATACGATCCGGGGTGGGGTTGACCAGGGTGCGTGAGGCCGCCTCCACCGCATCGGCCAGCATCACCAGTCCGGCCTCACGGGTCTGGGGCTTGGGGCCGGGGTAGCGGAACTCCTGGGGGTCAACCTGTTGGCCGGTGGCATCTGCCTGGGCCTTGGCCTTCTCGTAGAAAAACTTGATCAGGGCGGTACCATGGTGTTGCCGGATCACATCAATGATCGGCTGTCCCAGGTGCCGTTCCCGCGCCATTGCCTCGCCTTCCTTGATGTGGGAGATCAGGATCAGGGCGGACATGTGGGGCGAAAGTTTGTCATGACGATTTTCGCCGCCCTGCATGTTTTCAATGAAATAGAGCGGTTTGGCTGTCTTGCCGATGTCGTGGTAGTAGGCAGCCACCCGTGCCAGCAGCGGGTTGGCGCCGATCGCCTCGGCTGCGGCCTCCACCAGATTACCCACCACCACGCTGTGGTGATAGGTGCCGGGAGCCTTGATCATCAGGTCGCGCAGCAGTGGTGCATTAAGGTTGGCCAGCTCCAGCAGTTTGATGTTGGTGGTGAAATGGAAGAGCGATTCAAACAGCGGTGTAAAGGCTGAAACCAGCATGGCGGAGAGCAGTGCCCCCACCAGCGTGAAGCAGATCACATAGAGGGTCTGCATGGTGAACAGCGCGCTGTTGATGGTCTGGAAGCAGAGTCCCAGGGCCAGGTTGATCACCGCCAGCTTGAGACCGGCCGTATAGATCACGCTGCGATCCTGGCACTGCCGCACGCCGTGGGCGCCCACCACGCTCCCCAACAGGGCATAGATCACGACGTACATGTTGCTGTTGAACAGGATACCCAGCAGGGGGGCCATCATGACGCAATAGACCAGGGCCACTTCCGAGTTGAGCAGGATCCGCACGATCATGGCGCCGGCGGCAAAGGGGAAGAGGTAGGCATAGGAGGCCGGTGATACGGCCGGGAAGGCTGCCCCGATGTTGGCCGATATCAGCAACGCCAGTTTAAAGACAAAGAAACTGCCCACAATCAGGATGGCAATGGCCAGCAGATCGCGGTTGCTGGGGTTGAATTTGCGGATGTTCTTGCAGGCAAAGCGGTACGGAAAGTAGAACAGCACCAGCGCCAGGCCGAAGATGCCGAGCACGGTATAGAGCGTCCCTTCGCCCCGGCTGGCCTCGTAGATCATCTGCAGCTTGTGGGACTGTTCACTGCTGACCCGCTCCCCCACCCGGACGATCATCTCACCTTTTTGAATCTTGTACAGTACCGGCTTGACGTCATTCAGGAGGGCCTTTTTACGGGCCTCGGTGGCCTCCCGGTCAAAGAATAGGTTCGGCTTCAGGATCTTGGCGGTCAAGGCCAGCAGGTGTCGGGAAGCATCAGCGGTAACACCGTCAAGCCGTTTGGCCTGCAGCAGCCTGCGGGCCTCACCGATCTCGATAAACGGTGTTGCCATGGTTGCCGTGCCGATGCTTTTACCGGCGGTGCTGCAGATCTCTATGCCGCGCTGGATATCGGAGCGGAACACCTTTTCGTCAAGGATGATCTTCTGTTTGTAAAGTTCGTCAAGGATCTGTTTCAGGCTGTTCAGTACGGGGGGCTGGTTGGTTATCTTCAGCAGGGAGCGTAACTCGCCCTCGGCAAGCTGTGCCTCAAGCACCGGCTCAAGCAATGGTCGCAGCTCGGCGGTGGTGATGGCCGGTTTCTCAGAGCGGGCGTTGCGTGTGGTGTTCAGTGCCCGGGTTATGCTGTTAAGCAGTGTTGTGGCAACGGTTTCGCCGGCAGTGTAGACCACCGGTGCCTTGGCCTCTGCTTCACTACGCAGCTGTTTGGTCAGCTCATGGTCTTCCAGCAGATAGTCCTGGCTGGCACGGATGTCAGAGGTGGCGATCTCGCCCGGTTTGTAGCGGGCGGTCACCAGGTGCTGGCTGGGCAGCAGGATCAGGGTCAAAAGCCCGGCGGTCAGCAGCAGCAACAGCACTCTGTTGCGCCGGGCCGTCACCGGGTTTGAAAACCGCCGTACGATTGAATCAAGCAGATTGCTCACCAGTTTTGGCAGGTAGGCAAGATGAGACTGCTCTGGTGTATGTCCGGGGGATTCGGGCATGGCGTACCGTCAGGCGGTGCGTAGGGAAAGGTATGTGGAGAGAGTTGTGTGCATAGTGAAGAAGGAATTATACGCGGTGGGCATGAATACTGTCAATTTATAGTTCTGTTACATTACTGGCGGTTATTTCCACGTCGGGCCAGCCATCATAGATCCAGTCCTCCAAGCGGTCCAGGGTGTTGCGGGCGATGGTCTTGTCCGGGCTGACGGTGACAAAGCCGAGCACAGCCACCTGACAGTTGTCCTGCCGATCCACCTCGGCGCAGGAGACGTTGAAGCGGTTGCGGGCCCGGCCCAGGATGCTCTTGACGATGCCGCGCTTGTCTTTCAGCGAAAAAGCCGGCAGTGAGAGCTGGATCTCGGAGCAGAAGACAAACACAGATCAGAACTCCGCATGGCGCGGCGTCCGAGGGAACGGGATCACGTCGCGGATGTTTTCCATGCCGGACAGGTACATGATCAACCGCTCAAAACCCAGGCCGAAACCGGCATGGGGGGTGCTGCCCCAGCGACGGGAATCCAGGTACCACCAGAGCGGCTCCTTTGGGATCTCCAGTTCATCGATCCGCTGTTCAAGCAGCTCCAGCCGTTCTTCCCGCTGGCTGCCGCCGATGATCTCACCCACCTTGGGCACCAGCAGGTCCATGGCTGCCACGGTCCTGCCATCGTCATTTTGACGCATGTAAAAGGCCTTGATCTGCTTGGGGTAGTTCAACACAAAGACCGGTCCGCCCACCACCTGTTCCGTCAGGTAGCGTTCATGCTCGGTCTGCAGATCCAATCCCCATTCCACCGGAAAGGTGAAACTGACCGGGGCCTTCTGCAGGTGGGTAATGGCGTCGCCATAGTCCATCCGGGCAAAGTTTGCTTCGGCAACGGCCCGTATCCGCTGGATCAGTCCTTTTTCAATATGCTGGTCAAAGAAGGCCATATCTTCAGCGCATTCTCTCAGGGCAAAGCTGCAAAGGTAACGGACAAACTCCTCCGCTAAATCCGCATCATCGGCCAGATCAGAAAAGGCCATTTCCGGCTCGATCATCCAGAATTCCGAGGCATGGCGGGCGGTATTGGAGTTCTCTGCCCGGAAGGTGGGGCCAAAGGTGTAGATGTTGCCAAAGGCCTGGGCAAACAGTTCGCCTTCCAGCTGGCCGCTGACAGTCAGTCCTGTCTTCTGGCCAAAGAAGTCCTGGCCAAAGTCAATGCTGCCCCCTTCATTGCGGGGGGCACCGTTAGGGGGCAGGGTGGTAACCCGGAACAGCTCACCGGCCCCTTCGCAATCACTGGCGGTGATGATCGGGGTATGGACGTAGAGAAAATTGCGCTCGCTGAAGAACTGGTGGATCGCCTGGGCCAACCTTGAGCGCAACCGAAAGACGGCGCCAAAGGTGTTGGAACGGGGCCGCAGGTGGGCGATGCTGCGCAGGTACTCAAAGCTATGACGTTTCTTCTGGAGCGGATAGTCAGGGTCGGCGTTGCCTACCACCGTCAGCGCAGTTACACGCAGCTCAAACTGCTGCCCGGCGGCCGGTGAGGCGACCAGTTCTCCAGATGCCTGCAGGGCGGTTCCGGTGCCGGTCTTGCACAGGTTGTCAAAGTCAGTAACGGTAGCTCGCTCCAGCACCAGTTGGATGCCGGACAGGTTGGAACCGTCATTCAGGACAATGAAGGCCACATCACCGGAGGCCCGTGTTGAGCGTATCCATCCGGCAACGGTATGCTGGCCGCCTGCTTTAGGCTGTTTCAGAAGGTCTGCGATCAGTGTGCGTTTGGTCATCTGTTGATTCCTCTATGCCTTTGCATCTGTAATGCATTTGATACGCTACAGTCAGCGTTGTGTTGACTCATGTTGGAAAGGAATCCGGTTTGAGTTGTACCAGGAACTCTTCACAGGGAAGGCACAGAATAGAGTCTATCATCAGACGCTCTTTTCCTCGATAGAGCAGCCAACGCCTGCTTTCAGGAAAGTCATCGCCAAACTTTTTCAGGCCGCGCAGATCTTCAGGTCTAACTCTGGCGCTGTTTTTGACCTCAATGGCATGAAAGGCTGTTTCTCCATAGATCACAAAATCAATTTCTACTTTTGTCCGTGTTTGCCAATAATACAGGTGGTGGTTGCCGCCTGAATAATCACACCATGCACGCAGATGCTGGGCAACCAGACCTTCCAGTGCTGCTCCGTCAATCTCAGCAGGGGCATCCAGCGGTCCGGCCGGACGGTTGACACGATAAACGCCGGTGTCAAAAAAATAAAATTTGGGATGCACGGCCAGTTCTCGCTGTGCCCGTCTGGTAAAGACCGGTATGCGGAAGGCAAGCAGCAGGTCTTCCAGGATTTCAAGAAAACCTTCCACGGTTTTCCGGTTGACCTGACATTCCCGGGCAACACCGGCCAGGTTCAGCACTGCGCCGTGTGAAAAGCTGACCGCCTCCAAAAAACGGGAAAAATTGCCGATGGACCGAACCAACCCCTCTAACTGAACTTCTTCCCGGAGGTACAGTCCGTTATAGGCCCGCAGTATTTCAGCAGGATCTCTGGCCGCACGTACAACCGGCAGCATGCCGAGCTGTAGCGCTTCTTCAAGTTGAAAACCAATGCCAAGCTCTGATGCCATGAATGGGTGCAGAGCTTTTCGGGACGCCCTGCCGCCCAGCAGGTTCACCCCGGCACGCCGCAGCTTACGGGCGCTGGAACCGGTAAAGACAAACTGCAGATCATGCTTTTCCTCGATCAACAGGTGGGCAACCTCCAGAAGTTCCGGCAGTTTCTGGACTTCATCAATAACTACCTGACCTGCCTGTGGGGTGGCTGCAACCAGCTCTCGAAGCCGCTCAGGACGTGCTGAAAGGGATCGCATGGTTTCAGGGTCAAGCAGATCAATCCGCAAGGCGTCAGGGTACCGGCGTTGTGTCAGCCAGGTTTTACCGGTACCCCGTGGTCCGAGCAGGAAGTAGTGATCATCGGGAGGAACAAAATATCGAGGCGTTGATTCCATAATGTGTCGCATTATGGAGACGGAGAATCATTTTTGCAAGGGTGGATTGATTGTTGGAGCATGTCGCGACTCCGGTCTGGCCATAAAGGTTAGCGTTCAATGATCTTTCTGCGAGGTGGCCGCTTGCCTGGCGTTGGTGACTGAGGTGTCGTAGATGATTTTGCAGGGGCTGCCATTCGCTGTTCCCGTTGTTTGACCGGTGGCAGGGCATCCAGCGCCTGTGCCTCTTCCTTGCTCAAGAGACGGTATTCACCCGGCTGCAGGCCGCCCAGGGTCAGGTTGCCGTAGCGGATCCGACGCAATCTCACCACAAAAAGCCCCACTGCCGCGCACATCCGCCGTACCTGGCGGTTGCGGCCTTCACGGATGGTGACAGAGAGCCAGTCATTGCTCTGGTCGTTTTTCAGCAGGCGTACCGTCGTGGCGCCGGTGGGGCCGTCTTCCAGCTCTACCCCATCAGCCAGCTTCTTGATCTGCTGCGGATCAATCTTACCCCGTACCCGCACATGGTATTCCTTGTCCACCTGGTGGCGGGGATGCATCAGCCGGTTGGCCCAGGCGCCGTCATTGGTCAACAGCAACAGCCCCTCAGAGTTGTAGTCCAGCCGTCCCACCGGAAAGAGCCGCTCACCGATATCCTTGACCAACTCGGTTACCAGTTGCCGCCCCTGGGGGTCTTTCAGCGAGGTGACATAACCGGCCGGCTTGTGCAGCAGCACATAGTAGAGCTTTTCAACCGGCTTGACCGGTTGTCCATCCAGGCTGATCAGATCTTTTGTCGGGTCCGCCTTGCTGCCCAGTTCAGTCACCACCTGACCGTTGACCGTAACCCGCCCGGCCAGGATCATCTCTTCTGCGGCGCGACGGGAGGTGATCCCGGCAGCGGATATGATTTTTTGCAGACGCTCAATCATGGCGTGTCCTCAGGTTTCTTTGTGTCGGTTTCGCCCGGTACCAGGGCAAGAAATAAGCCTGCTGCTGCTCCATACAAAGCCCCTGACCAGGGGTTGCTCATCATGGCTCAGCTGCCGCCTCCGGCGCAACGGGAGATCCAGCCGAAGATTCCTCCGGCAAGTGCTCCGCCACCGATCAGAATCAGGAATTTAAGCAACTTTTTGTTCATGGCTCCTCCTGGAGCGTTGGCAGGCGCAGCAGATACCAGGTGATACTGATGGCCAACAGGATCAGCAACAGCTTGGCCCAGACCGGCGGAACCAGCAGCAGGGCTGAGGGGGGCAGGGTCAGCCAGACCAGGGTGATGGCGGTGTACTTGGCCCTGAGCGGTATGCCTGATCCATCCAGATAGCCTCTGATCATCGGGCCCAGATGGTTGTGGTTCACTAGCCAGCTATGAAACCGCTCGGAGCTGCGGGCAAAACAGGCTGCTGCCAGCAGCAGGAAAGGAGTAGTTGGCAGCAACGGCACAAAGATGCCGATGATTCCCAGTCCCGTGGAGACAAGGCCAATAATGATCAGCAGCCATCTGAGTAACCGGTTGTTCATGTGCATAGTTTCAGTAAACGCGAAAGGGGCGTTGTTTCAACGCCCCTGTAAAGATATTGGCAAACGGATCGTGTCTGATTTCAGTTCAAGGATGATCTCGCAACGGCGAGGAGTTCGGCGACGCAGGCGTACACGATAGTACGTTGAGGAGCCGAAGAGGAACCGTTGATGAGAGCGCCTTGAAGTGGAATCAGACTACTCGGCCATGCGGGTCATGGCCCGGAACTTCTGATAGCGGTCCTCAACCAGTTGCTCCGGCGTCATCTCCTTCAGTTCTGCAAGATGCTGGCGGATAGCGGAGCCCATGGCCTGGGCAGTGGCCTCGTGGTCACGGTGGGCGCCGCCGACCGGCTCATGGACGATCTCGTCAATCACGCCCAGTTCAATGATATCCTGGGCTGCGGGTTTGAGTGCCTCAGCAGCCTGCTGGCCCTTGGTGCCATCGGACCAGAGGATGGCAGCGCAGCCTTCCGGCGAGATAACCGCATAGACGGAATGCTCCAGCATCAGGACCCGGTTGCCCACGGCAATGGCCAGGGCTCCGCCGGAACCGCCTTCGCCGGTAATGCAGACAATGATCGGCACGGTCAGGCTGGCCATCTCGCGCAGGTTGCGGGCGATCGCCTCGGCCTGGCCCCGTTCTTCAGCCCCGATGCCGGGATAGGCGCCGGGGGTGTCCACAAAGGTGATGATCGGCAGGTTGAACTGTTCGGCCATCTGGAACAGGCGCAGCGCCTTGCGGTAGCCCTCCGGGTTGGGCATGCCGAAGTTGCGGAAGACCTTCTCCTTGGTGTCGCGTCCCTTCTGGTGTCCCACCACCATCACCGGCTGACCGTCAAAGCGGGCCAGACCACCCACGATGGCATGGTCGTCGCCGAAGTTGCGGTCGCCGTGCAGCTCGTTGAAATCGGTAAAAAGGTACTTGATATAATCCAGGGTAAAGGGGCGGTTGATGTGACGTGCCACCTGGGCCTTCTGCCAGCGGGAGAGGTTGTTGAAGATCTCCTGGCGCTTTGTATCAACGCAGCTCTGGAGCGCATCGATCTCGGCAGACATCTCACCTGCGCCCAGGGCACGCAGTTCCTCGATCTTCTTCTCCAGTTCGGCAATCGGCTTTTCAAACTCCATGTAGACAGTAGCTGCCATCAGGTGACCTCACAAATTTAAATTCACGTATCAGGTAAAGGAATGAGGATTTTTTCGTTTTGGCTACGGCAAGCAAGGGCTTACGCGGAGACGTACATTGGTGTACGTCGCACAAGTAAGGCTGCCGCTTGACGCGGCCAGGGCGAAAAAAGACCATTCACTCGAAGATCGCGGCATTATACCCGACACACCGTTCTACCGCTACCCTAAATTCATCGCTGGCCGCCACTTTAAGATGATCCGGCAGTTTAATGGTGGTCCGGCTGCGGTTGGGGATCTCAAGTTGTAACAGTACTGGCAGATTACCGGGGTGTTTTTCCAGCAGCTCCCTGATCGGTGTCAACTGTTCTGGTGCCAGTTCCAGCAGGCGTAGCGCCAGGCTGACGCGGGTGGTCTGCTGTTCCTGGGCCTCGGACAGCAGCTTGATATCGCCGTTGACGCTGACCTGGTTGGGGAATTTGCGGCCATTGCCTTCCTGGGGCTTCATCACCAGCAGTTTGCAGCCCTTTTCACCCTTTTCCAATTTGCCGGTGAACAGCAGCGGGTCATCCGATTTCAAGAGGGCGGCTGCCGGTACGTACATGTCGGAAAAAACCGTGATCTCGATCTGGCCGGTCAGGTCCTCGATGGTGACAAAGCCCATCCGGTCGCCCTTCTTGGTGATGATCTCCTTCAGGGAGGTCACGATCCCGCAGACCCGCACCTCGCAGTTGTCCGGGAACTCCGGCAGCCGAGCGATCTCGGCGCTGGCCAGACGTTTGATGTCAGAGGCATAGCGGTCCAGCGGATGTCCGGTGATCAGGAAGCCCAGGGCCTCCTTTTCATAGCCCAGCTTTTCCTTGTCATGCCATTCTTCGATATCCGGCAGCTTGCGGCCGGAACGGGTGGCGGTGGCGGTGGGCATATCGCCGAACAGGGAGACCTGAGCGCTGTCCCGTTCCTCCTGAAAACGCTGGCCTGCGGTGGTGGCATCATCAAGGGCCGCCATCAGCGGGGCACGATGCTTGTGCAACGAATCAAAGGCACCGCACTTGACCAGCGCCTCCATGACCCGCTTGTTGACCCGGCGCAGGTCCACCCGTTCACAGAAATCGTAGATATCGGTAAAGGGGCCGTCGGCGCGGGCCTCGATAATCGATTCCACCGCACCGCCGCCAACCCCCTTGACCGCACCCAGGCCGAAGCGCATCGACTTGCCCGACACGGTAAAGGACTGGCCCGAGGTGTTGATGTCCGGCGGCAGCACCTCGATCCCCTGTTCACGGCAGTCACTGATGCTCTTCAACACCTTGTCGGTGCTGTCCATATCGCAGGAGAGCAGGGCGGCCATGAACTCAACCGGGTAGTGGGCCTTGAGATAAGCGGTCTGGTAGGCGATCAGGGCATAGGCGGCCGAGTGGGATTTATTGAAGCCGTACTCGGCAAACTTGGCCATCTGGTCAAAGATCGCCTCGGCCTTCTTGATATCCAGCCCCTGCTCCTTGGCGCCTGCAAGAAACGGCTCCTTTTCCTTGGCCATAACCGCCGGGTCTTTTTTACCCATGGCGCGGCGCAGCAGGTCGGCCCGTCCCAGGGAGTAGCCGGCCAGGGAACGGGAGATCTGCATAACCTGTTCCTGGTAGACAATGACCCCGTAGGTATCCTTCAGGATCGGCTCCAGCTGGGGCAGGTCGTAGACCACCTTTTGGCGGCCGTGCTTGCGCTCGATGAATTCGTCCACCATGCCACAGCCCAGCGGGCCGGGACGGTAGAGGGCGCAGGCCGCGATCACGTCCTCAAAGCAGGAAGGCTTCAGCTTGACCAGCATCTCCTTCATGCCGCTGGATTCAAGCTGGAAGATGCCGGTGGTGTTGCCGGCGGTGATCAGGTCGTAGCTGGCCTGGTCATCATCCCGCAGGCGGGTAATGTCAAAATCAGGATTCTGACCCTCCCGGATCATCCGCACCGCGTTCTGGATCACGGTCAGGTTTTTTAAGCCCAGGAAGTCGAACTTGACCAGTCCCACCATCTCCACATACTTCATGGAATACTGGGTGTTGATGCCGCCGGTCTTCTGATCCTTGTAGACCGGCAGGTACTCTTCCAGCTGGTTCGGCGCCACCACCACCCCGGCGGCATGGGTACCGGCATGGCGGGCCAGCCCTTCCAGGCAGTTGGCGGTCTCCAGCAACTGGGCCACCTTGGGATCGGCCGCAGCCATCTCCTTCAACTGCGGTTCCTGCTTGATCGCCTTTTCAATGGTCATCTTCAGGTCATCAGGGATCAGCTTGGCGATCTTGTCCACATCGCCGTAGGCCATATCCAGGGCGCGCCCCACATCCCGCACCACCGCCTTGGCCTTCATGGTCCCAAAGGTAATGATCTGGCAGACCCGTTCGCGGCCGTACTTCTGCACCACGTACTCGATCACCTTCTCGCGCTGATCCTGGCAGAAGTCCACGTCGATATCAGGCATGGAGATCCGTTCCGGGTTCAGGAACCGCTCAAACAGCAGGTTGTAGGGCAGGGGGTCAAGGTCGGTAATCTTGATGGCATAGGCCACCAGCGAACCGGCAGCCGAGCCCCGCCCCGGTCCCACCGGAATCCCCTGGCGCTTGGCCCAGTTGATAAAGTCGGCCACGATCAGGAAGTAGGCCGGAAATTGCATCTGACGGATACAGTCCAGTTCGATCCGCAACCGGTCATGGTAGCCCTGGACCTGCTCCTCAGTCATGTCCGGGTATTTGGCCCGGATGGTGATCAGGCGTTCCTCAAGACCGGCAATGGCCTGCTCTTCCAGCATGTCGTCGTGGGTCTTGCCTTCCGGCGGCTCAAAGTGGGGGAAATAGTATTCCTTCTCCAGCGGCAGTTCCAGGTTGCAGCGCTCGGCAATCGCCACGGTATTGGCAACCGCCTCCGGGGCATAGTGAAAGGCGGCCGCCATCTCGTCCGGGGTCTTGACGTAGAACTCATCGGCCGAGAACCTCATATGGGTCGGGTCGGACATGGTTTTGCCGGTCTGGATGCAGAGCAGCACCTCATGGGCCTTGGCATCTTCGCGGTTCAGGTAGTGGCAGTCATTGGTGGCCACCAGCGGCAGGTTCAGCTCTCTGGCCACCTCCAGCAGGCGCTGGTTGACCACATCCTGCTCCGCCAGGGTGTTCTCCTGAATCTCGATGTAATAGCGGTCCGGGAAGAGCTGGCTGTACCAGCGGGCGGTCTCCAGGGCATCTTCCATCCTGTTGCGGCCGCACTGCATCGCCACCTCGCCCTTCAGACAGGCCGACAGGGCGATCAGTCCGCCGCTGTGTTTTTCCAGCAGGGCGCGGTCAATCCGGGGGCGGTAGTAGAAGCCTTCCTTGTAGCCGGCAGAGGTCAGGTAGGAGAGGTTCTTGTAGCCTTCAAGGTTCTGGCAGAGCAGGATCAGGTGGTAGGCGGCATCGGAAATCCCCTTGGAATCCTTTGAAAAACGGGAGTCAGGGGCGATATACAGCTCACAGCCGATGATCGGTTTGATCCCGGCCTTCTTGCATTTCAGGTAAAACTCCACCGCACCGAACATATTGCCGTGGTCGGTAATGGCCAGGGCAGGCATCTGGTACTGTTTGGCCTTGGTAACCAGGTCTTCAATCCTGATCGCGCCGTCCAAGAGCGAGTATTGGGAGTGCAGGTGCAGGTGAACAAAGGGGGTAACAGGACTATTTTCAGGCATTTCCATGGGGGCTGCCTCCCTACGTAGCAGTGAGGGAAGAAGTATGCCTTATAGCAAGATATGGTGTCAATGTCGGGGTTTTGACGCAAGATGTTGATGCGATCCACACAGCAAGAGAAAAGATATGCAGCTGCTTTGTCATCCCGGCAATCAGCTGGTATATAGAGTGCCAGAGAATCAAATTATATCCACTGTTTGTTTTTGTCCCACATGGGTTGATGGTTTAAAACCAATATACGATAAGCGAGAATCCGATGAACATTCAGGCCAATAAAAAGAGGGTTTGCTGGCTGACAGCGGCCGTACTGGTAATCTTTGCAATCAAAGCACATGCCGCCAACGACTATATTGTTGCGCCGAGTGGTGGCGACATAACCGGGGCGGCGCTTTCGGCCCGATTGGCTGCAGGCAGTGTAACGCTGCAGAGCAGCCAGGGCGCGAGTACCGGATCAGGAAATGTGGTCATCAACGATTTCGTCGCCTGGAACGCCAACAGTACGTTGACTCTGGAAGCCTCGAACAACGTTATTATCAATACAGAGATCTCCGCCAGCGGCGCTGCAGCCGGGTTGGTGATCAGCCCGGCAACGGCAAACGGCAGCGAATCAGCGACAGCAACCGGCGTATACCGTCTTAACGGCGCATCCGTCACTCTGTCAGGTTCTACTCCAACACTGAACATTGCCGGTAGATCCTATGTCGTAGTTAATACCCTTGGGGCGGCGGCGGATGCCGTTTCACCGCCGGCAACGCCAACCTTGCAAGGAATGGCGGCAACCGCAAACCTGGCAAATAATTTCGCGCTGGGTAGTGACATCGATGCCACGGCGACTAGCAGCTGGAACTCAGGCGCGGGTTTTGAGCCGATCGGTGTGCGCGGCGATAATCCACAATCACCTGCCACAAGTCCGTTTTCCGGAAATTTTGATGGGCTTGGTCACACGATCAAGAATGTTTCCATTCAGCTCGCCAGCAGAAAGCTGGGTGTTGGTTTATTTGGTGCCACGGCGACTGGAACTGTAATCCGGAATGTGAAGCTGGTTGATGCGCAGATCACGGGTAATTATCGTGTTGGTGGCCTTGCAGGAGAGAATAACGGGCTTATCAGTCAGTGTAATGCAAAGGCTTATGTGACTGGCGGTAATAATACTGCCGGCCTGGTTGGTTACAATACCGCATCAGGCACGGTTGAAAACAGTTATACCGCTGGTTCGGTGACCACAAACTCGGGTGGGCAGAATATCGGCTCTTTGGCGGGAGCCAGTTCGGGGGTAATCCGCGATAGCTATGCAACGGGCACTGTGAGTGGCAACGGCAGTAATGTCGGCGGACTGGTAGGTTCCAATGGGGATATACTTAATACAGGCCCCAGACAGATCGTAAACTGTTATGCCACAGGGGCTGTTGCGGGTGCGTCGAGTGTGGGTGGACTCGTCGGGGCCAACGTCGGCGGCACAATCAGCACCAGTTACTGGAACAGCACAACATCCGGCCAATCCGCGTCAGCCGGCGGTACAGGACTGACCACCGCACAGATGCAGACCCAGGCAAGCTTTACCGGCTTTGATTTTCCCAACACCTGGATCATCCTGGAGGGGGTGACCTTTCCGCTGCTTTGGTTTGAATATTCCACCACGATCTACAACGTGCTCCAATTACAGTTGATGGCAACAAATCTGAATGCGAACTACAGGCTTGGTGCCGATATTGATGCTGCGGTGACCGGAACCGGTCAAGGCATCTGGGGCGCCTCAGGCTTTGTGCCGGTCGGCAGTGCAACAACACCCTTTGCCGGCACGCTTAACGGCAATGGTCGTATCATCCGTAATTTGACTATTAACGCCCAGGGAAGCGATAACGTCGGTCTGTTCGGTTACACGGGAGCCGCCTCCGTGGTCAACAAAGTCGGTATGAGTAATAGTACGGTAACCGGCCGGAACAGTGTCGGCTCACTGGTCGGCAATAATAACGGAACCATAAACAACGGTTATGCCGAACAGACCACTGTCACCGGCAATGGAAGCGGAAGCAGCGGCAGCGGCGGTCTTGTCGGTACCAACAGCGGCACAATCAGCAGCAGCCATGCCTCCGGCAGCGTTACCGGTATTGATGATGTGGGCGGCTTTGTCGGCGTCAACACAGGGCAGATCAACGCCAGCTACGCGTTGGCACGTGTGACAAACAACACGAACCAGGCAGGCGGTCTGGTCGGGACCAATGAACTTGGGGGGAGTATCAGTAGCAGCTATGCCGGCGGCCAGGTGGGCGATGTTGGTATAACCGGCGAGATGGGCGGATTGGCAGGACGTAACAGCGGCAGCATCAGTTTCAGCAACGCACTGGGCAGGACGGATTGCGGCAACAACGCATCCTGCGGCGGTCTGGTGGGCAATAACAACGGTTCGGTCAGCAACTGCTATGCCACCGGCGGTACCGCCGGTACCGCTACCAACTCAGGCGGTCTCGTAGGTGCAAACAGTGGCACGATCAGCACTGCCTATGCCACCGGAAGCGTATCCGGGCAAACAAATGTCGGCGGCCTGGTGGGGAACAACAACGGCACCATCAGCAACGGCTACTGGAACAGTAGTCTCAGCCAGAACGGGGTCGGCTCAGGTACAACAACGGGGGCTGCGGGGCTGACAGCTGCACAGATGCTGGTTTCATCCAGTTTCAACAACTTTGTTTTAACCACAGCACCGGGTGCGCAGGGTTGGGTTGTTGTCAATCCCAACGGCAGTTTGCAGGCATCGGCCAGCAGCGCGGCGGCAGCTACCTCGCCGATGCTGGCGACCGAATATTCGACCACGGTCACCAATGCGCATCAACTCCAAATGATGCTGATGCACCTGGGGGCAAACTACAGTCTGCTGGCTGATATTGCTGCTGAAGGCACCGGCAACGCCAGAGAGGTCTGGGGGACGTTGGGCTTTGTGCCGGTGGGGAGTGCAGCCGCCCCCTACAGTGGTACCTTCGATGGCCGGCGGCATAAAATCAGCGGGCTTACGATCAACCGTTGGGACAACAATGTTGGTCTGTTCGGATATACGAAAAATGCCGCGATACGAAACACAGGTCTGTCTGGCAGTAGAGTGCGGGGAAACACCAGCGTCGGCGGAATAGTGGGATACAACAACGCAAGCACGATCAGCAACAGTTATGCAACAGCATTTGTCAGCGGTGAGGTTATTGGACAACCTGGGTATGGAGACAAGATCGGTGGATTGGTCGGGTACAACAACAAGAGCTCCATCAGCAATTGCTCTGCTGCCGGTATTGCCTATGGATATCGATATGTCGGTGGGCTGGTTGGTTACAACAACGCCGGCAGCATCAGCAACAGCCATGCATCAACCAAGGTGAATGCAAGAGGTAGAAGCGCAGGAGGGCTGATTGGAGAAAGTAATACGGGCACGCTCACCAACAGTTATGCCAGGGGAACGGTGCTAGCGAACAAGATGGCTAATACCGGTGGGTTGATAGGATGGAGTCTAAATTGCCAAGCCGCAGGCTGTTACTGGGATATTACCAGCTCCGGGCAGTCTACCAGTTCTGGCGGCGGTACCGGTCTGAGCGACGCGCAGATGCAACAGCAATCAAGCTTTTCCGGCTGGGATTTTACCACGATCTGGCAGATGCAGACCTATCCAGCGTTGCGCAACATGCCGACAGGCTATACGCCCTGAACCACAGGAATACCCGATCATCTGAAACAGCAAAGGGGAGGACCATGAACCGCCTTGGAATCAAGCATCATTGCCGGATGATTGCAATTGCCATACTGCTGCATGCTGCGGTAACGGATGCAGGCACCATCAACGGCTGTACGGTTGCATCCTCCGGCGGCGACATCACGGGGGCTGCGCTGTCGTCTGCCCTTGAGAACGGAAACGTGGTCCTGGCATGCAGCAGCAGCCTGTATATCAACGACATCGTTACCTGGAACGCCAATGCCCTGACCCTCAATGCCCAAGCTAATGTGAGTATCAACGCCCGGATGGATGGCACCGGAACGGCCGCTCTCGCCATTGTCTACGGACAGAATGCACCGCCAGCCAATAACGCCGGCATGTACTCCATCGCTGCCCCGGTCAGCCTCCCTTCCGGGCCGAATTTCAGCACGACGCTGGGTGCGGGCGGCACTGCTCAGACCTATACAGTAATCACCGCTCTCGGCGCGGCCGGCAGCGTTACCGGCATTGATCTGCAAGGTATGAACGGTAACCTGAACGGCAGCTACGCCCTTGGCGCCGATATCAACGCCGGTGTTACCTCCGGCTGGAACAACGGGCAGGGCTTTGTGCCGATCGGCACTGCCGATAACGGCTTTAGCGGAACGTTAGAGGGGTTGGGCCATACCATCAACAACCTCACGATAAATACACCAGGCGCAATTTCCGTCGGCCTGATCGGGCAGGCAGGCAATGGGGCGGTCATTCGCAACGTGGGTCTGGTCGGCGTCAGTATCCGCGGCGCTTCCGATGTGGGCGGGCTGGTGGGGTATAACGTCACAGGTACAATCAGCAACTGTTTCTCAACCGGTTCTGTGAGTGGCTTCCGCAGGGTTGGTGGACTGGTGGGGGAAAATGCCGGTTCAGTCACCGGCAGCTATGCGGCAGGCAGCGTGACTTCGACCGGTTCGGATACCGCAAACGGGTATGCCTTTGGCGGCTTGGTCGGAAAAAACCAGGGCAGCATCGACAGGAGCCATGCAGATAGCGTGGTGTCGGGCGGCACGGCTGGCATGGCCAATGCCGGGGGACTGGTGGGGGAACAGTACCAACCGGGTGCAATAACCAACAGCTATGCCACGGGCAGTCTGGTTGACGGGGCGGCCAACAACGGGATGAGCTTTGGCGGCCTGGTGGGTCTTCAGGGGGACAGTGATGCCAGCGGTGGTTCGATCAGCACCAGTTATACACTGGTAAACGTCAGTTGCACAGGAACCCCCTGTGCCGGAATCGGCGGGTTGGTCGGCTCAATGGGGGGGGAGGGTAACGGCGGTGCCCTGGGCGATAACGGAGGGAGCGTTGCCAACAGCTATGCTGCCGGGATTGTGTCAACGGGATCGTTTGCGCAAAGTGTCGGCGGTCTGGTAGGTTTCATGAATGCCGGGAGCATTACCAACAGCTACTGGAATGCAGCCAATTCGAACGGCACAGGATACCAGCCGGGAGGGACGATAACCGGCAGTGGCGGACTGACCCTGGCCCAGATGCAAACGGCAGTCAATCTTGCCGGTTTTGCCTTTACCACCACCCCAGGTGGTGCCGGCTGGGTGATCGTGGATGGCGACGGGACGCTGAATAATGCGAACGGTGCGGCTGGAGCGACACTGCCGATGCTGGCATCTGAATACACAACGGTTATCAAGGGGGCTCATCAGTTACAGTTGATGGCAATGGCCCCTGCCGCGCAGTACCTGCTGGATAACGATATCGATCTCTCAGTGACCGGTAACGGCTCCGGTGTCTGGGGGGCTGCGGGATTTGCTCCCGTTGGTAGTGTAAGTACGCCTTTTTCCGGTGCCTTTGATGGTCGCTGGCATACCATTCGTAATCTGACCGTCAATCAAGCTGCGGTGAGCAACGTCGGCCTGTTCGGCGTTACAGCATCCGGTGCATCCGTACAAAATGTCGGACTGACCGGTGTCAAGGTGAGCGGCAACGCCAATGTGGGCGGGCTGGTGGGATACCTTAATGGGGGGACGCTTGCCAACAGCTACGTTACGGGCAGTGTCAGCGGTGCCGGTAATGCCGTGGGCGGGCTGGTCGGTACTGCTAACGGTGCCGTCACCAACTGCTATGCCGGCGGTAGCGTCAACGGGACCGGCGGCAATGTGGGGGGACTGGTCGGCAACAACAGCACAAACGGATCTGTCACCGGCAGTTATACCGCTACCGGCGTTAGCGGGGCAGGCAGCAATCTGGGCGGGCTGGTCGGTGGGAATCAGGGAAGCGTCAGCAGCAGTTACTGGAATACGACCATATCCGGTCAGGCTGTTTCGGCCGGCGGGACAGGACTTTCCACCGCCCAGATGATGGCGGCGGCCAGTTTCAGCGGCTGGAGTATTGCCGGTGCCGGCGGGTCCACTGCGGTATGGCGTATCTATGAAGGCAGCACCTATCCCCTGTTGCGGGGGTTTCTGACGCCGATCACGCTGATGCCTGCCTATACCGGCACGGCCCAGACGCTCAACAACATTGCTGATATGGTCTCAAGCATTCGCAATCCGGTCAGTGCCAACATTGCCGGTTCGGCAACAGGGCTGACCCTGAGCAGCGGTACTGCGGCAGGCAGCTATGTCGTTGCATGGAGTTCAAACAGCTTCAGCAGCAATCAACAGGGGTATGATATCGCTGTTGTTGGCCGCACCGTCAGCAACACCGGTGGTAAAGCCGGAGACGTACAGGTTGTTGCACCGCTTGTCTGGAATACAGGCGTGTTGACATTTAATGCACAGGGCAACATTGTCATCAATGCGCCCCTGACGTTGTCCGGTGCCGGAGGCGTAGCCCTGCAGTATGGTCAAGGCTCCGTGGCAGCGGGCAATACCGCCTCCTATCTCATCAATGCGCCGGTCAACCTGCCCGGCAGCACTGCCACATACAGCACCAGGCTGGGCTCCGACGGTGTTGTCATAAACTACACTCTCATTAATGCGCTGGGGCTGCCCGGCAGCAGATCGGGAACAGACCTGCAGGGGCTGAATGGAAATTTGGCAGGCAACCTGGCCCTGGGCAGCGACATCGACGCAACGGCCACCGCCGGTTGGAATACCGGCGCCGGCTTTATGCCGGTCAACGGATTTACCGGCAGCTTTGACGGGCTGGGGCATACCATTGCGAATCTAACTATCAACCAGTCAGCGGCAAACAATATCGGCCTGTTCGGAAATGCCGGCCCTAAAGCCGTCATCCGTAATATTATCCTCTTGGGGGGCTGCATAAGTGGCAATAATAACGTTGGTAGCCTGGTAGGCTACCTGAACGGCAGTACGGTCAGCGGCTGTTTGAGTAACATCGCCGTGAACGGGCAAGGAAATGCCATCGGCGGCCTGGTGGGCAACAGCCAGGCAAACGGCGCTGTGTCGGTAATAGCCGACAGCTCTGCCTTGGGCGCGGTTTCGGGGACTAACGATGTCGGCGGACTGGTTGGATTAACGGGCGGTGCAACGGGTTCTGTTGTTATTGCCGGCAGCTATGCCTCGGGCAGTGTCAAAGGAACTGCTCAAGTTGGAGGACTGGTGGGCCATATCCTTGCTACCGGTCAAAGTTCGTCATCGGTCATAGACAGCTACGCAACAGGCAGTGTATCCGGCGTCAGCAATGTCGGCGGGCTGACGGGACAACTGGAGGGAACCGCCCGGATCAGCAGCAGCTACGCTGCAGGCAAGGTAAACGGGGGTATTCAGGTTGGAGGACTGGTGGGGCTCAATCCTGCCGGGTCGGTCAACAACAGTTATTGGAACACAACAGCATCCGGACAGACGGCTTCAGCCGGCGGGCAGGGACTGAGTGGCGCGGATATGCTGGTAACCGGCAATTTCATCGGGTTTGATTTCAAAACACCGGTGTGGGTTATCGTTGATAACGACGGCGGTTTGAATAACGCCGACGGAGCGGCTGGCGCCACATCGCCGGTGCTGGCTACCGAATATGCTACCGTGATCAGAAACGGACATCAGTTGCAGTTGATGACCATGCGTCCTGCCATGACCTATACGCTGAATGCGGATATTGATATGAGTGCCACTGTTGGTGCCGGTGATGTCTGGAGCAGTGCCGGTTTTGCGCCGGTGGGTGGCTATTCGGCGCCATTTTCAGGCAGCTTTGACGGACAGGGATTCAGCATTAAGAACCTGACCAGCAGGCAGCGGACAATCAATCGAGTCGGTCTGTTCGGCTTAATGAGTGCAAATGCTACAGTACAAAATACGACGCTCAATGGCGGGATGCTATCTGGATACGGCAGTGTCGGCGCACTGGCCGGCATCAGCTACGGTACGGTTGTCAATTGTTCGAGTTCAGCGGGGGTACAGAGCGCCGGAGGTGGATTTGTCGGCGGCCTGCTCGGCAGTAATAACGGGACGGTCAGCAACAGCCAGACCAGCGGACCTGTAAGCAGCACAGGCGGATTCAGGGGGGGCTTTGCCGGTGTGAACAACGGAACAATCAGCAGCTGTTCTGCAACCGGCGCAGTGACAGGACGTGGCGGCTACTCAGGTCAACTGGTCGGCATTAACAACGGAGTCATCAAGTAGCGCTTGTCGTTTGAGCTGAAAATGATGCCGGAGTCTCTGTTTCTCTCAGCTGTTCAACTGAGACTTGAAAATCTTCCCGATTTTGTCATTATGGGCCTGTTTTTTACCGTCTATCCGGAGCAGCAGACACTTAACGCCTCCTTGGCCATCCGAAGGGAAACTACGGCATGCATCAATCTTCTCTCGATAACATGGAGGCGTGCATAAAGCGGCATATTTTGCCGGACCGGGTGCTGGCTGGGCGGCCAACCCTCAGGGTGCTGGATGTGGGGGGCGCGGAAATCAACGGCTCATACCGGCCGCTTTTTACCGCAACCCTTCCTGCCTCCACCCAATGCGAGTATCTGGTTACCGATATTGCCGGTGATACACGGCAGGGTGCGGTGCAGGCAGACCCGTACCAGCTTCCGTTTCATGACGGCGGCTTTGATGTCGTGATCTCAGGGCAAACCTTTGAGCATTGTGAATTTTTCTGGCTGCTCTTCAAGGAGATGGCCCGGGTTTGCAGTCCTGAAGGGGTTATTATTCTTATTGCACCATCGGCAGGGGCAATCCACCGCTACCCGGTGGATTGCTACCGGTTTCTGCCTGACAGCTACCAGACGCTGGCCCGGTATGCCGGGCTTGGACTGGTGGAATCGTGGCGTGATGAGCGTGGTCCGTTTTACAATGTCGTGGGGGTTTTCCGTTCAAAGGAGTGGCGACAGTCGGTTTTAGGGGCGCTGTTGCCGGCTGTTCAGGAATATGCAGCATTTTCTCCGCACCCGGATGCCGCCTATGAGGTGATGCGAGGGGCGGCGCCTACCAGTGACTTCCTCCACTATATTCACCGTGTCCTGGAACCCCGCTTTTATCTGGAGATCGGCGTCTTTATGGGGGCGAGTCTGCAGCTTGCCAACTGCCCGGCCCTCGGCATCGACCCGGCACCTTGTGTGGGGCCTGATAATCCGCTGTGGGAAAAAATTGCCGTTGCAACCAGTGACGACTATTTTTTTGATGAATCCGACCGGCCTTACCAGGGTGTTCTTGATCTGGTCTACATCGACGGCATGCACCATATAGAAAACGTTATCAAGGATTTCATCAACATTGAGGCACGCAGCCATCCCGGTACGATCATTGTGCTGGATGACATCTATCCCAATCATCCTGTTCAGGCGCGTAGAGAACGTGAAACCCTGGCCTGGACCGGCGATGTCTGGAAGATCGTGCAGATATTGCGGGATGTGCGTCCGGATCTGGAACTGATCCCGGTGGATACATACCCAGCCGGGACACTCATTGTGCTCGGAGCTGATGCCGAAAATCAGGATTTTATCAAAGGTTTCGATTTTATTATTGATAGCTGGCAGAAGCCGCAGGATCCGCCACAGGACGTGTTGCAGAGAAAAGGGGCCTTGCATCCAAACGATCCGGTTATTGGCCAGCTCCTGTCACGGGTAAAGACAGCTCGTTGCCATACCGCTGTACCGGCGGATATGCAACCGGTAAGAACCTTTTACCATGACAGCCTCCCCAGGATGCTGGGTAATCTCCTATGAAACCACGCCTCTCGATCGTTATCGTCTGCTGGAACATCCTGCGTGAACTGCCGCGCACCCTCTACTCGCTCTCCCCTCACTACCAGTTGGGCATGCAACGGGACGAGTATGAAGTCATCGTGATCGACAACGGCTCAGGCAGCATGCCCGATTTAGCCGGCTTGCACAGTCTGGGGATCGATCTTCAGATCTATCGCATCGACAAACCGTCTCCATCCCCGGCCCGCGCCATTAACATGGGGCTTAATCTGTCCACAGGCAAATATGTCGGCGTCTTTATCGACGGCGCGCGCATGGCGTCACCCGGCCTGCTGTTCCGCGCCAGGGAGGCGCTGGGCATGCACCCGCGTACCATTGTCGGCAGCCGTGGCAGGTATCTGGGGCCAAGGGTGCAAAGGGAAAGTATCCTGCAGGATGGATATTGTGCCGATGTCGAAGATCTGATGCTCGACAGTATCCAGTGGCAGTCAAACGGCTACAAGCTTTTTGATGTCTCGGTCTTTGATGAATCGTCCGGACCGACCTGGTTTGATCCGATCTGTGAAAGCAACGGCCTTTTCATGTCGCGGACGTTATGGGCTGAGCTGGGAGGCTATGACGAGCGTTTTCAGGAAGCGGGCGGGGGGTTGGTAAACCTTGATACCTGGGTACGGGCATGTGCACTCCCGGACATAGCACCGGTCATACTGCTCGGCGAGGCTACCTTTCATCAGGTTCATGGCGGGGTCATGACCAATCAGGGCTCAGTCGAGAAATTTGAGGAGCTGGATCAGGAGTATCTGCGGATCAGGGGCAAGAGATTTGAACGGCCAGCGATCTTTCCGTCCTTCCTGGGCAATTTTGTTGCCACGCCGCATCCCTGCGAGTTGAGTGCAGTTTTGTACGACTATGATGCCTTTGCTCAAAACCTGGAACTGGCAAAGCAACGGGAGGCATTACAGCATGAACTGGACGGAGTCAAACTGAGGAACCGCCTGCTCAAGGCCGAACATCTGTATCTGCTGAAAAAAACCCTCAGATGCTCCACCCAGGAGGTGAGGGCGACCAAGGGGCGCATCCTCCTGCATATCGGGCATTTCAAGACCGGGACCAAATCGATTCAGAAATTCCTGCGTGATGAGGTTGGTGCCCCGGTTTTTCCCGTGGGGAAGTGGTTGGAGAATGTGCACCTTGAATTATCCGCCTACTGCCTGCGTGAACCGCTACAGCGGGAGCTGTGCCGTTCGGCCATGCACAAGGTGTTGCTGGGGCACGACGAGGCAGATTTGCAGTTGCTTAGGCAGGAGGTGTACACGACGGTGCGTGCCCAAGTGGAATCGGCTCTGCCGCAGCTCATCTATTCGAACGAAGCGCTGTCCCTGCTGCGAGAAACATACGAACTGGATGCGCTGTTTGAGCTGTTTGACGGACGCGAGGTTGATGTCGTGATCTACCGGCGCAATCCTGCCGACTTCCTGGCCTCCTATGGGTTGACGCTCCGGCATCTGGGATTTGCATTGAACGACGACGCTGATTCAATGACCAACCTGCGGGATGATTCCTGGCTGCTGGATTTTGATGCTCGTGCCGACTTGTGGCGCAGGCGGGCAGCATCGGTGACGGTGATTGACTATGACATCCAGGTTGCACAGTCTGGAAGCGTTATCCCTTCGTTTGCTGCGCTTGTTGACCTGAAGCCTGCAAGGGATTATCGCGAGAATGTTACTGCAGAGTGGCTTGCCAAGCTGTAATAACCTCAGAAGGGTAAAACACGGACTGGCCCGGAATAGCCGGCGGCACACCGTTGCGAGCCGGTCACCGTCTGTACCCATGCTCCGGGAAATGCGGGGACCGTTCCTGAGTTAGCTCTGATCCACGAGGGTATGTTGATTGCTACGGATAGGCTGAAGCGGTCAGATGTGGCCGAGACTGACGTGGCAACGGCGGGGCTTTACAATTGTTTTTTGAAACTGCCTTAAATCATCTCCTCTGCGGTCCTGGCAAAAAGAGTCTCAACCCGCAAAAATGCCATCACCACTTCAGGGTCAAAATGCCTGCCATCACCTTCAAGGATGATGTTTCTGGTCTGCTCATGGGTCATGGCCTTGCGGTAACACCTGTCCGAGCGCAACGCGTCATACACATCCGCCAGGGCCATGATCCGGGCAGGCAGCGGTATGTTTTTGCCCACCAGGCCATCCGGGTAGCCTGATCCATCCCACTGCTCATGGTGGTAGAGCGCTATCTCAATCCCCATCCCGATAAACAGGTTACCGGGGTAGTTATTGTAGACCAGCTGCAGATTATCGGCACCGATAACCGTGTGGGCCTTCATCCGCTCAAACTCTTCCGGGGTCAGTTTTCCAGGCTTCTGCAGGATATGGTCCGGAATGGCCACCTTCCCGATGTCGTGAAGCGGGGCTGCATGCTGGATACAATCAATGAATTCTGCGTTTATCAGATCAGAATAGGGTGAGTGGCGGTTGAGATCATCGGCAAGCAGCCGGCAATACTCCTTGACCCGCTCCAGATGCCCGCCGGTATCCTCATCCCGGAACTCGGCCAGCTTTGCCATGGCAAAGATGGTGGCATTTTGTGCCTCGGACAGTTCCCTGATTTTCTGTTCAACCAGTTTTTGATTCGACAGGATGTCCTGCAACTGGCGCAGTTGTTTGTTGGTCTGCTCTGCCTTTATCCTTGCTTCAAACAGCAGGCGTTTATTGTGGGCGATCCGGATTGCAGCGGTCATCCGGGCCAGAAACTCAGCCTCCTTAAAAGGCTTGACGATGTAGTCGTCTGCCCCCCGTTCCAGGCCGTTCACAATGGCATCAAGGCTTGAGAGGGTGGTAAACAGGATCACGGAATACAACCTGCTGCTGGCATCCAGCTCATCAAGCACTTCCAGCCCTGTTTTGTTGGGCATTTCAATGTCCAGCAAAACAACATCCGGCTTCCGTGTGGCAAGCACTTCCAGTCCGGTGACACCATCAGTGGCTTCAATAACGGCATAGCCGGCCTGCTCCAGCAGCTCCCGCACAAAGACCCGCACGGCCCTGCTGTCATCAACGATCAGGACAAGCGGTGTCGTATTCCGTGCGGTTGGTAGAGGAGGCATGCTGTTCCTTGTTTCAGGCCCGATGGGCCGGATTTAAACCTTAAATTTTGACGTGGTCTTTCCATGTTATCAGCAAGCAATACATCAATGGTTTGGCGTTTTTCAAGTCGTCTGACAGTATATGACTGCGTTGAAATCTAATGGTAGCCAACACCAGGGTAGAGCAGGTTGATAGCCATGAGATGAACAGGATCAAATACTTTGTCAAATATGTTCCATGCAATAAATAGCCCGATAAATGAAAAATTGGAATTGTTAATAAAATTCAAATAATTTAATGCCGTCTCCTCTTTTAATAGAAGAGGTAATGCTCCGCTTCCATCAAGAGGAGGAAAAGGCAAGAGATTGAAAGTAAATAACAGGAGATTCAAGGTGAACATGATGCTAAGAAGCATTGCCACTGCTACAAACATTCCGGAGTCATTCGGTGTAGCAGTTATATGCGTAAAATTTATTGAATCCGGTTCAGTGAAGTAACCTGCTAACATACCGATGCGGATCGCGAGAGCTGAAAATAGTACCAACAGGAGGTTGGATGCTGGTCCTGCCAAAGACATCCATGCGGATCGTTTCGGATAACGTTCGGCCCAGTAAGGATCGTATGGCGTACTTGCCCAGCCGATCATAAAACCTCCCGCAAGAAGAGAGAGGATCGGCACAATGACCATTCCTAGTGGTTCACGTTGTATATGAGGGGCAGGATTTAGCGTGACCTGACCACCATGAAGTGCAGTGTTGTCACCAAGTTTCATAGCAGCAAAAGCATGGGCGGCCTCATGAACCGTTGTTGAGAATAAAAACACGACATACCACATCATGCCATTCAACAGCTTTTCAACTTCCATTTTATAACCTTTCAGATGAGATAGCCTCTTGTTTAAAAAGAAACTCTTTGTGTTGCGGCGCAATATGTTGATTATAATATGTTTTTTCTTTTTGTTAGCTCGGTAAATGACGAAGCAATTGCCTTTACCACTCTGATTTTTGACCAACAAAGCATTCCTTCGTGGTTGATGGCTACCCCCACCATTTTCTCAGTTTACTGCTCATGGGATGCATATCATTTCATCTGCCCCGTCAATGACAGCGCAGGACAGGTGCCGCCGTAAGTCAGGATGTCACGTTTTGTAGCTCAGATAGTACAGAAGCTTTTCTTTCCGGTCATAGGCGATGAGTTGAACAGCAGTTGGGAACTGATCGTGTAATACAATTTGATGAAATGATAAGTAAAACCTGCAGCTATTCAGATCGGCAGCATTGGGAAACCATTTCAGTCCGTCTGATGCCGCTGCATTACTCGAAAGCTCTACTGCTTTTTCAAAAATCCGCTCTGTTACTGGAGCCCACGACCATTCCTGTGGACGTCCTTCATCGACTTTCAAAACTGAATCGGGGAAGTTATCTATCTTAATGCAGTAGGCATCCAGATGATCTCCAGTCAAGGATCGAGGTGATTCATAGCTATGTATGATTTTATCGATCTTGGTTTTTTCTCCAATGTTACCCCAGTTAAGTACAAACATGGCTTTCTTCGGAGTCAGTTGATCTACTCTCGGTCGTTGGACACCGATCAAGCCGGATAATTGCTGGAAGTTCAACGCAATGAATGCAACAAACGCTACAAGTGAAACTGCTCCAGTGACGTCCAGCAGAAATCTGAGATATTTAAAAATATGTTTTGTCATTTTCTATTCATCCAGCGTTCAAGATCACCGGCCTGCGCGGCTTTTCGCGCAGGTCCGGTGCATTGCAGGGTTAGCTTCGGGTCCAAGTTATGTCCTCTGAATCTACCTTGTCAACCACCGAACTGCGATATGCCATGTGACCAACTAGAGAGTTCCCACGGTTACGAACTTGAAGTAGGCTCGTGGCAAACGAAAGACTACGGCGATCATTACTGGTCATATTTAGGGTCACGAACCCTTCCCAAGTTACCCCATTAACTTCAAATCCCTGGACGTAGTCCCCCATGTGTCCGCCGGGAGGCCCGGCTTGAGAGTTCATTTTGGTGATCGTCATTGATCCTGTCAGGCTGTGCGCGCTCTGCTTGAGGATCAACGTATAGTGATAAGTAATTCCCGCTTCGAATATCTTTTGCGCGACCCATTTATCTCTCAGGTCAATTCCCTTGTACACAAGGTTCTGATACCAGGGCAGAACGACTTTCTGAAATAGTTGGCTAAACAACAACAAGAGCACGGTAGTAAGAACACCAGCGACTACTCCCCACACAATCGCCCCAGTAATGGTCGACGGGTCGTAGTTCATCAGATACGTATGGGATGCGGATTGCTCAGGCGGCATAGTGTCTCCGAGGAAGCTAACGGCTGAGAGCGCAGCGGCGGGCGCGTTTTGAACGCGCCCGACCGTCTGCCGCGCTTGGTTTAACTCGCTTTTCTATTTCTACGATTTCATAGTAACTGAATGTTTTTGATTAAATTCGGATAACTGGACGCACATTCGTCAATACATCTTGCACCGATGACAAATTCGTTACCGTACTCTTGAGAAAATTTCATTTGTACTTGCTCGACCATGCAAAATTTCTTCTTCTGGGGAAGCTTGTCAAATGGTAAATCTATTACGATTACAACACCTGGTATATGAACCAATTCACAAGAGCAAACCTCAAGTGCTTCGCTAATGAAATTAGATCCCATGTGAAGAACGTTATAAATATTTGTTTCATCTAGATAAATCATTTTATCAGAAGAAAAAGATTGAAATATCAATTGATCTATTACCTGTAAGGAGCTGTGAATATTGATTAGACTTAGGATAATTGCGCTGACAATTGATTCAGGGGTTGGATTGTTTATTTTTAAACTAATTTCAGATAAATCATCTGGACAATTTTTTAGACCAGATTTCTTGATTCTTTCGATTATGCTATAAACTGCATTGGCAATATCTTGCTCCTTTAGTTCTCTTAGTTGAGGAGCATATTTGAGTCTGTTATCAATAATTTGAAATGATTTTGAATCTTTAAAACTTTG
>Ga0074199_1000145_pt1 | contig 145678 bp, 129 predicted proteins | sample EPASupsiteSAE347_FD_64528 | JGI IMG/M metagenome (GOLD analysis project Ga0074199, IMG submission 64528) | Bioremediated contaminated groundwater from EPA Superfund site, New Mexico - Sample SAE3-47 | ecosystem: Environmental > Aquatic > Deep subsurface > Groundwater > Contaminated ... | reverse complement strand
TGTCAATGATGGCCTGTTTTCCTTCAGGGATAACCATGTCATCAATACAGATTGAAATACCAGCCAGGTTAGCATAGCGGAAACCGGTTTCCTTCAGACGGTCAGCCAGAATAACGGTTTCCTTGTTGCCAGCAAGACGATAACAGGTATCAATCAGGTTGGAGAGTTCCTTCTTATTCATGACCTTGTTAATGGCAGAAAAAGGAACCTGTGGTGGCAACACTTCACGAAGGATGATCCTGCCAACGGTCGTATCAACCAGTTGTGGTTTTTCTTCAGGATTGTCAGGTGCGTCAATCATCCGCACCTTGACCCGTGCCTGCATATCAACCTCACCATGGTCAAAGGCGATACGCACTTCTTCAGGAGAAGCGAAGATAGTCCGCTCACCTTTTGCGCCGATACGCTCTCTGGTCATGTAGTAGGTACCAAGAACCATATCCTGTGAAGGCACAATAATTGGCTTACCGTGGGCCGGGGAAAGGATGTTGTTGGTAGACATCATCAGAACCCTGGTCTCAACCTGGCTTTCAATGGAAAGCGGCAGGTGTACAGCCATCTGGTCACCGTCGAAGTCGGCGTTAAAGGCGGTACAGACCAATGGATGCAGCTGGATAGCTTTACCCTCAATCAGAACCGGTTCAAAAGCCTGAATACCAAGACGGTGAAGAGTTGGTGCCCGGTTCAACATGACCGGGTGCTCCCTGATGACCTCTTCAAGTACGTCCCAAACCTCGGGGCGTTCCTTCTCAACCATCTTCTTGGCGCTCTTGATGGTGGTAACATACCCACGCTCTTCGAGTTTATTGTAGATAAACGGCTTAAACAGCTCCAACGCCATCTTCTTAGGCAGACCGCACTGGTGCAACTTCAGCTCAGGACCGACAACGATAACGGAACGACCTGAGTAGTCAACCCGCTTACCCAACAGGTTCTGACGGAACCGGCCTGATTTACCTTTTAGCATATCAGACAGTGACTTGAGCGGACGCTTGTTGGGTCCGGCTATGGCCCGGCCACGACGGCCGTTATCAAACAGTGCGTCAACCGCTTCCTGCAGCATCCGCTTTTCGTTGCGGATAATCACCTCTGGTGCCTGCAGCTCGCAGAGACGCTTGAGACGGTTGTTACGGTTAATTACCCGGCGATAGAGATCGTTCAGGTCAGAAGTAGCAAAACGGCCACCATCCAGAGGAACTAACGGACGCAGTTCAGGTGGTAGTACCGGAATACACTCAAGGATCATCCACTCAGGCTTGTTGCCGGATTGCTTGAACGCCTCAACAACTTTAAGACGTTTGGCAACCTTTTTACGCTTGGCCTCACTGGTGGACTCCATCATCTCCATCCGCAGCTGCACAGCCAGTTCATCGAGCTCCAGCGCCTGCAAGCACTTACGAACTGCTTCTGCACCCATGCCACCATCAAAGGCATCAAAGCCGTACTCTTCCTGAGCCTTAAGGAACTTGTCCTCAGACAACACCTCACAGAACTTCAGCGGTGTGGTGCCGGGATCAGTAATGGCAAAGGCCTCAAAATACAGTACCCGCTCAAGATCCTTCAGGGTAATGTCAAGCAGGTTACCGATCCGGGATGGTAGCGACTTAAGGAACCAGATATGAGCAACCGGAGTAGCCAGATCAATATGCCCGAGGCGCTCACGGCGAACTTTTGAGGGAATAACCTCAACGCCGCACTTTTCGCAGATGATGCCACGGTGCTTCATCCGCTTGTATTTACCGCAGTTACACTCGTAATCTTTGGTCGGTCCAAATATCTTGGCACAGAACAGACCATCACGTTCCGGCTTGAAGGTCCGATAATTTATCGTCTCAGGCTTTTTCACTTCACCAAAAGAACGCTCGCGTATCTTCTCCGGTGAGGAGATTGAGATACGGATGGACGAAAAATGCAGCGGATCTTTAGGTTTATCGAAGAAGCTTCCTGTGAAATAATCTTCCACGGTCTATCCTCCAGTATAAGTCTCATCATCAGGGCGAACCGAATGGTCCGCAACAGCGGCATGACTACCGCACGGTGTTACTCGTCCCCTTCAAGCAACTCTACATCCAGGCAGAGTGATTGAAGTTCCTTGATAAGCACGTTAAAGGATTCAGGCAGACCAGGCTCCAAGGTGTGCTTACCTTTGACGATCGCTTCGTACATACGGGTACGACCGGAGACATCGTCCGACTTAACGGTCAGGAACTCTTGCAGCGCATAAGAACAACCATACGCCTCCATTGCCCATACCTCCATCTCACCCAGACGCTGACCACCGAATTGAGCCTTACCACCAAGCGGCTGCTGGGTTACCAGCGAGTAAGGTCCAATAGAACGTGCGTGGATTTTGTCGTCAACCAAGTGGTGCAGCTTCAGCACGTACATGATCCCGACCGTTACTTTATGTTTGAACGGTTCCCCTGTGCGGCCGTCAAAGAGTGTTACCTGACCATTGGTTGCAAAACCTGCCCTGGTCAGCAGCTCCTTGATTTTAGCCTCCCCTGCCCCTTCAAAAACTGATGAGGCCATCGGTACGCCACGTGACAAGCGACGGGCGACCAGCAGAAGTTCTTCGCGATCCATGGTATCAAGAATCTTGGTGAACTCAGGGTTATCATAGGTTTCACGGATAAATTTCTTCAGGTTCTCTTCAGAAGTATGCTCTTCAAGCATTTTCTGAATTTTCCAGCCAAGTCCCTTTGCAGCCCAACCCAAATGTGTTTCAAGAATCTGTCCCACGTTCATACGGGAAGGAACGCCCAACGGGTTCAGCACAATCTCAACAGGACGACCGTCATCCATGTACGGCATATCCTCTTCCGGCATGATCCGGGAAACGACACCTTTGTTTCCGTGACGACCGGCCATCTTGTCACCAACCTGCAGCTTGCGCTTGATGGCGACATAGACCTTAACCATCTTGATCACGCCTGGAGGCAGATCATCTCCTCTTCTCAGCTTCTGAACCTTATCGTCAAATACACCACGAATCAGGTCGACCTGCTCATTAAGTTTGGAAATAACTTCAGCGACCTTTTCTTCTACATCAGTGCCATCGTCGACAGAAATGGTAGCCCAGCGGTCCATGGTCAATGACTCAAGCAGCTCGTCAGTGATCTTCTTGCCTTTTGCAAGTACGGTCACACCTTGACGATCTTCAACTTTAGCACCTGCTGTCTTGCCAACCAGGAAGCGCTTCAGCTTTCCGCGAGCTGAGTCACGGATGATGCGAACCTCATCCTGCTCATCTTTGCGAAGTTTTTCTTCCTCGATCTTCTCGATCAGCTCAGTCCGGGCATCTTTATCATTGCCTTTACGGGAGAAAACCTTGGCTCCGATGACGGTTCCTTCCACACCCGGAGGTATGGTCAGCGAGGTATCACGCACATCGCCGGCCTTTTCACCGAAGATGGCACGCAGTAGTTTCTCTTCAGGAGAGAGCTGCGTCTCGCCTTTCGGAGTAATCTTACCCACCAGAATATCACCCGGTTTAACTTCAGCACCAATCCTGATGATACCGGACTCATCCAGATCCTTGAGGGCTTCTTCACCAAGGTTCGGAATATCAGAGGTAATCTCTTCCTTACCAAGCTTGGTGTCGCGAGCAACACACTCAAACTCTTCAATATGGATTGAGGTATAACGGTCATCCTTGGTCAGACGCTCTGAAACTAGGATGGAGTCCTCATAGTTGTAGCCGCCCCAAGGCATAAACGCCACGATGATGTTTTGACCTAGTGCCAGTTCACCCATATCGGTTGAAGGGCCATCGGCAATCACATCACCACGCTTAACCTTATCACCCATCTTAACCACCGGTTTCTGGTTAATACAGGTGTTCTGGTTCGAGCGCGAAAACTTGACGAGGTTGTAAATATCTACACCTGTGCCAGCCTCATCGAATTCCTCTTCATCAATCTTGATGACGATCCGGCCTGCATCAACCGCATCAACCATACCGGTATGACGAGCAATAACTGAAACACCAGAATCCTTGGCAACAATCCGCTCCATACCGGTGCCCACCAGCGGTGAGTCGGCACGCAACAGCGGTACTGCCTGACGCTGCATGTTTGATCCCATCAGTGCCCGGTTGGCGTCATCGTTTTCCAGGAATGGAATCAAGGCCGCTGCAACAGATACCAGTTGCTTGGGAGCCACGTCCATCAGCTCAATCTCATCACGCTGCACCAGAACGAATTCACCACTCTTCCGAGCGGAGACATACTCATTAATAAGACGACCGTCCTGATCCATCAGGGCGTTTGCCTGCGCAATGGCATGTCCTTCTTCTTCCAATGCCGAGAAGAATTTTACTTCGTTGGTAACCTGGCCTTCACGAACCAGACGATAGGGTGTTTCAACAAAGCCATGCTCGTTAATCCGGGCGTAGGTTGAAAGCGAAGCAATCAGACCGATGTTCGGACCTTCCGGTGTCTCAATCGGACAGACCCTGCCGTAGTGCGTAGGGTGTACGTCCCGCACCTCAAAACCGGCGCGCTCACGGGTCAGACCACCTGGTCCAAGCGCCGACAGACGACGTTTGTGGGTAACCTCGGACAGCGGGTTCGTCTGGTCCATAAACTGTGACAACTGGGAAGAGCCAAAGAACTCCTTGACCACCGCTGAAACCGGCTTGGAGTTAATCAGATCATGGGGCATCAGGTTTTCAACTTCCTGAAGAGACATCCGCTCCTTGATGGCCCGCTCCATCCGCACCAGACCAATACGGTACTGGTTTTCAAGCAGCTCGCCAACAGCCCGCACACGACGGTTACCAAGATGGTCAATATCGTCGATTACGCCACGACCGTTTTTCAACTCGATCAGGTAACGTACAATCTCCAGGATATCATTACGCTGGCAGCGTTCTACAGAACCACCAAAGGCGACTTCAAGCAGCATACGGTTACGACGAAGCCCCTCAATACGTCTACGGTTTTCATCATAGCCACCCTGCTCAATCAGATCTACCAGCTTACTGAATGCGTCAGGCAGTTCAATGCCTTCCAACAAATCACGCTGGAAAAATTCAGGGTTAGCAACAATACCGTTCAACTCGTCTGCCAGCTGTTCCAGTACACGCTCAGGCACAGGCTGCTGCAGATCAAGCTTTTTAACTGTTTTTGTAAGCTCAGCAGAGATTCTTTCCTTAAGTGCCATATCAACTGGACGGGAACCGTTTACCAGACTCCCGATCAACTGATCAGCATGCTGCAGCTCAGCAGCAGTCAGCATGGTAGGTCCATTAAGGATAGTACAATCAGGCCATACTTTCAGACCAAGCTTAAAGTTAAGCTTCAAGCGTCCAACAGCAGAAAGATCATAGCGCTCTGGATTGAAAAACAGGTTATCAAACAGCACCAGCGAGCTTTTGAGGGTTGGAGGATCACCAGGACGGAGGCGACGATATATTTCAATCAAAGCCTCATCACTGCTATTTACCTTGTCTGCAAGCAGTGTATCACGGAAAGAAGAGGTAATATTAAGGCCATCTATATAGAGTAAGCCAAATGGACCGACCTCTTTCAGACGCAACTCATCAAGTTTATCAGCAGTTAATTCCTGGTTACATTCCAGCAGGATTTCACCGGTAACCGGATCAACGACATCTGAAGATGCATATCGTCCAATAATACTCTCAGCTGTTGTAGGAATAGTTGTAACGCCATGTTCAATCAGCTTTTTGATTGAGGCCTTGGTAAATTTTCTATTGGCCTTGACAATCACTTCACCCTTGGCATCAGTAACATCAACCACAGCCTTTTGAAGGGTCAACAGTTCCGGCTCTATCTTTTTACGCAGCTCACCTGCAGAGATAACGATCTGCTCGTTCTTGTAATAGTAGTTCAGCAGGTGCTCAACAGAGTAACCAAGCGCCTTTAACAGAACCGTGGCAGGCATCTTACGACGTCGGTCGATTCTGACAAAAAGAATATCTTTGTGGTCAAACTCAAAATCAAGCCATGAGCCACGGTAAGGGATAACGCGCGCTGAATAAAGTACTTTACCGCTAGAGTGGGTTTTTCCTTTATCATGGTCAAAAAATACACCAGGTGAACGATGTAACTGACTGACAATAACACGCTCAGTACCATTAATGATAAAGGTGCCGTTCTCGGTCATCAACGGAATTTCTCCGAAATAGACCTCCTGCTCCTTGATATCCTTAACACCACGGACACCCGATTCCTTACCGGAATCCCAGATAACAAGCCGCACCTTAACCTTCATAGGGGCAGCGTAGGTCATACCACGCTGATGGCACTCTTCAACATCGTACTTGGGTTTACTCAATGTATAGGAGACATACTCAAGTGACGAAGTTTCGCTGAAGTCCTTAATCGGAAAAACAGACCTGAAAACAGCTTCAAGACCAATATTTTTACGCAATTCCAACGGTACGTCGGATTGCAAAAAACGGCGATAAGAGTTTTTCTGAATGTCAATCAGGTTCGGGATATCAATGATATTCTTGATAGTGGCAAAATTTTTGCGCAGCAGGTGGTTGTTGGCGATCGAGTAGGCCATACCTTCTCCTTCGGCAAGTAGCATAAAGAACAGACAACAGCACACAAAATACTGATTTAATTACATTAAATCAAAAGTCGCATGCCAGGGGGATTGTTAAAAACAGGACAAGCCAAGGCCGCACCAGGCGACCTTGGCTTCCTGCAGGTATTGCACTGCGCAATTATTTGATTTCTGCTTCTGCGCCAGCTTCAACCAGTTGCTTTAAAGCTTCATCGGCTTCTGCCTTGGCAATGCCGGTTTTGACTGGGCTAGGTGCGCCATCAACCAGATCTTTTGCTTCCTTCAGACCCAGGCTGGTAAGAGTACGTACAACCTTGATTACGTTGATCTTGTTAGCACCGGCACTTTTCAGGATAACGTCAAATTCGGTTTTCTCTTCAGCAGCCTCAGCTGAAGCAGCAGGAGCAGCAGCAGCTACAGCAACAGGAGCAGCAGCAGAAACGCCGAACTTCTCTTCCAGCTCCTTAACCAGCTCAGCCAGCTCAAGAACAGTCATCTTTTCAATAAATTCAACTACATCTGCCTTAGTAATTTCAGCCATGATATCCTCCATATAGGTATCGAGTATTTAATTTTGTATAGACACAACGAGAAGTTCTAGTTGCCTTCTTTTTTTGCTCGGATAGCATCCAGAGCGCGAACCAGTGAGCCGGGCAGTGCTGCCAGTACACCAACAAAGTTGGTAGCTGGTGCCTGCATAGAGCCGAGCATCTTGGCAAGCAAAACTTCCCGTGGTGGGAGATCTGCAAGAGCCTGAATCTGGTTTACATCAATAACCTTGCCGGAAAGCACACCAGCCTTTAGTACAAATACGCCTTTTGACTCTTTGGCGAATTTGGACAGAACCTTGGCAGCACCGACAGGGTCGTCATAGGAAATAGCTACTGCTGTTGGGCCTGCAAGATACGGTGCTAGGCACGCAGCCTCGGTTTCTTGTGCAGCGATATCAAACAGGGTGTTCTTAAACACCTTGTACTCAACGCTGGCAGATCGAAGCTCGTTACGCAGCGTTGTTGCCTTATCCACATTCATACCGCGGAAATCAGCTAGAAACACTGCCTTTGCACGCGTCAACTTATCGTGCATTTGCGTTACTTGTTCCTGCTTGACAGATTTTTTCAAGCGTCGTCCTCCTTTCTTTTGGTTTCTGGGGAGACCCCCATGCCAAAGTCAGGAGCGTAAATTAACTTACGAACCCAAGTCTCGGCAGGCAGACCTGTTACGTCTTTATGCTGGCATGCGCCTGCTGTCTGTGACTTTGGCTAAAAGCTTTTAAATATTTGCAGTTACATCACTAATATCAAGATTTATTCCAGGCCCCATTGTTGATGAGAGAGAAATTTTCTTGATGTAGGTACCTTTTGCAGCAGAAGGCTTTGCTTTTACCAGTGCTTCAACCAAAGCAACCAGGTTTCCTTGAAGTTTTTCAGCATCAAATGAAACCTTACCGATAGGAGCGTGAACAATACCGGCCTTCTCTACACGAAACTCAACCTTACCAGCTTTTGATTCCTTCACTGCGCGTCCAACCTCAAAAGTAACTGTTCCAACTTTAGGGTTAGGCATCAGACCACGAGGACCGAGCAGTTTACCAATTTTACCAACTACACCCATCATATCGGGTGTAGCAATAGCGGTATCAAAATCAAACCAGCCATCTTGTATTTTAGCTACCAGATCATCAGCACCGACATAATCAGCACCGGCATCCAGAGCTTCCTTCTCTTTTTCGCCCTTAGCAAACACCAGTACCCGTACATTCTTACCCAGACCGTTGGGCAGAACAACAGCACCACGAACCATCTGATCTGCGTGACGCGGGTCAACACCCAGCTTAACCGCCACATCAACTGTTTCATCAAATTTGGCGTAAGCAGTATCTTTTACCACTTCAACCGCTGTTTTCAGGGGATAAACCGAGTTACGGTCGATCTTGGTCATTGCGGCGCTATGTTTTTTTGTACTTTTTGACATGTCCGTCCTCTCCTACTGAACTCTGTTTCCTCGGCAGAAGCCGATGTTACTCTACAATATCTACACCCATGGAACGAGCAGTACCTTCTACTGTCCGCATGGCTGCTTCAACAGAGGCCGCGTTCAGATCCGGCATTTTTTTCTTGGCAATTTCTTCTACTTGAGCCTTGGTCAACTTACCGACCTTGGTCTTGTTCGGTACACTTGATCCGCTCTCAATACCAATCGTCTTTTTAATCAGAACCGGTACCGGTGGGGTCTTGGTTATGAACGAAAAAGAACGGTCAGCGTAAACGGTAATAACAACTGGGGTAATAGTACCTTCGTCAGCCTGGGTCTTGGCATTAAAGGCCTTACAAAATTCCATGATATTGACGCCATGCTGACCAAGAGCAGGACCAATTGGAGGCGAGGGGTTAGCCTTACCTGCAGGAATTTGCAGTTTTATGTAGCCGGTTATCTTCTTAGCCATTGGAATGCACTCCTTTTATTACGTACCGCTTTCTGCAAAAGAAGGCGGATTTTATCAGCATTTCTCTACTTGCATAAACTCAAGTTCAACCGGTGTTGAACGCCCGAAGATGGTAACAGCAACGCGTAACTTACCTTTATCCGGCTTAACATCTTCAATAACGCCGGTAAAGTTCAGGAACGGACCATCGACAACACGAACCGTCTCACCAACATCAAACTCAATTTTTGGACGTGGTTTCTCAGCGCCTTCTTCCATCCTGCGAGTAATCTTATTAACTTCCTCATCAGGAATAGGAAAAGGGGTGTTTCCACCGACGAAACCGGTTACCTTGGCAGTTTCCTTAACAATATGCCATGTTTCGTCAGTCAGCTCCATCTTGATCAGAATATAACCTGGAAAGAACTTACGGGAAGAGGTCTTCTTCTCGCCTTTCTTAAGCTCAACAACGGTTTCAGATGGGATCAGTATTTCACCAAAAAGATCTTCCATCTTCTCATTCTTGACCCGTTCAGTCAGATTGAGGCGAACCTTGTTTTCATACCCTGAATATGTATGTACGCCATACCATTTCTGGCTCATAATTGATTTCCTGTTATCCCAATACCAAGCGCATAAGCTTGGACAGGACCACATCACACAAACCGAGGTAAATAGAGACCATGAAAACGATCAGGATCACGACGCCGGTTGTTGCAACGGTTTCCTTGCGAGTTGGCCAGGTAACCTTGCTCAGCTCAAGTTTTACTGACTCGAAAAATGTCTTCACATTCGTCACAATACTCTCCCGAAAATGCGCCTGACATACAATTGCATGACGAATCAACACTCAAGGCTATTAAGTAAATGGCAGGCCAGGAGGGATTCGAACCCCCAACATCCGGTTTTGGAGACCGGCGCTCTACCAATTAGAGCTACTGGCCTGCAACTGTGTTGTCGCAACCCCTCTATTTTGTTTCCTTGTGGGGGGTATGCTTACGACAAAAACGACAATATTTGCTGAACTCCAGCTTCTGCGGAGTAATCTTTTTATTCTTTGTTGTGGTGTAGTTTCTTTGCTTACACTCGGTGCAAGCAAGGGTAATGATGTCTCTCATTGCTCTTCCTTTTCAGACGCGAGCAAGGCGCTGTCAACCTTTACGGCAGACAGCGCCCGCTGGCACATCCTGTATCTTACTCGATAATTGCGCTGACGACGCCGGCGCCTACGGTACGACCACCTTCACGGATGGCGAAGCGAAGGCCTTCGTCCATTGCGATAGGGGTGATCAGGTTTACGGTCATAGCTACGTTGTCACCAGGCATTACCATTTCGGTGCCTGCTGGCAGTTCTGCAACACCGGTTACGTCTGTGGTGCGGAAGTAAAACTGAGGACGGTAGCCGTTAAAGAATGGGGTGTGACGACCACCTTCTTCTTTGGTGAGGATATAGGCTTCTGCCTTGAACTTGGTGTGCGGGGTGATGCTGCCGGGCTTGGCAAGTACTTGGCCACGCTCGATGTCTTCACGCTTTACACCACGAAGCAGGGCGCCGATGTTGTCGCCGGCCTGACCTTGGTCAAGCAGTTTACGGAACATTTCAACACCGGTTACGGTGGTTTTGGCGGTTGCTTTGATGCCGACGATTTCGATTTCTTCGCCTACTTTCACGATACCGCGCTCAACACGACCAGTGGCTACTGTTCCACGACCGGAGATGGAGAAGACGTCTTCTACAGGCATCAGGAAAGGACGGTCAATGGCACGCTCTGGATCTGGAATGTAGCTATCTACTGCGTCCATCAGGGCGTTTACAGAGTCTTCACCCAGTTCGTCTTTGTCGCCGTTAAGGGCTTTCAGAGCTGAACCTTTGATGATTGGAATATCGTCGCCGGGGAAGTCGTAGCTGGAAAGAAGTTCACGAATTTCCAGTTCTACCAGTTCAAGCAGTTCTGCGTCGTCTACCATGTCTGCCTTGTTCAGGAAGACTACGATGTAGGGTACGCCTACCTGACGGGCAAGCAGGATGTGCTCACGGGTCTGGGGCATTGGACCGTCTGCTGCTGATACAACCAGGATTGCGCCGTCCATCTGGGCTGCACCGGTGATCATGTTCTTGACGTAGTCAGCGTGACCAGGGCAGTCGACGTGGGCGTAGTGACGCTTGTCGGTTTCGTATTCTACGTGGGCGGTTGCAATGGTGATACCACGCTCACGCTCTTCAGGGGCGTTGTCAATCTGGTCAAACGCCTTGTATTCGGCCTGACCTTTGCCGGCAAGCACTTTCGTGATTGCTGCGGTCAATGTGGTCTTACCATGGTCAACGTGACCAATTGTTCCGATGTTTACGTGCGTCTTATTACGCTCAAATTTAGCCTTGGCCATCGACTGGTTCCTCCTGTTTCTTAAATCGAGGGGTATTACCCTTTTACTTTTGCTATGATTTCATCGGATACCGACTTCGGTACCGGCTCGTAATGATCAAAGGTCATCGCGTAGGTTGCGCGCCCCTGGGTTGCAGAGCGAAGATCAGTTGAATAACCAAACATGTTAGCCAAAGGAACCATGGAACTGACAACCTGAGCACCTGCACGGGAATCCATACCCATGATCCGGCCACGACGGGAGTTAAGGTCACCAATAACTTCGCCCATGTACTCTTCAGGAACTACAACTTCTACCGACATAATTGGCTCTAGCAGAATTGGACCAGCTTTTTGACAGCCTTCTTTAAAGCCCATTGAACCTGCAATCTTAAACGCCATTTCTGACGAGTCAACTTCATGGTAGGAACCATCAATCAGGGTTACTTTCACATCAACAACCGGGAATCCAGCCAACACACCGTTGTCGGTTGCCTCAAAAATCCCCTTATCTACAGCCGGGATATATTCACGTGGCACTACACCACCCTTGATGGCATCAACAAACTCATACCCTTTACCCGGTTCAGGCTGGGGCTCAACTTCCAACCAAACGTGACCATACTGACCACGACCGCCGGACTGACGCACAAACTTACCTTCAACCTTAACCTTCTTGGTGATCGTTTCACGATAAGCGACCTGAGGCTTGCCAACATTGGCCTCAACCTTGAATTCACGCATCATACGGTCAACGATGATCTCAAGGTGCAACTCACCCATACCGGAAATAATGGTTTGACCAGTTTCTTCGTCAGTCTTAACCCGGAAGGAAGGGTCTTCACTTGCAAGCTTTTGAAGTGAAAGTCCTAATTTCTCTTGATCAGACTTGGTCTTGGGTTCAATTGCGATAGAAATAACCGGCTCAGGAAATTCAATAGACTCAAGAATAACTGCTTGATCTTCATTACAAAGCGTATCACCGGTAGTGGTATATTTGAGACCAACTGCAGCAGCAATATCACCAGCATATACTTCTTTTATCTCTTCGCGCTTGTTGGCATGCATCTTCAACAAACGACCAATCCGCTCACGCTTGCCTTTGGTTGCGTTATACACATACGAACCAGACTGCAGAACACCTGAGTAAACACGGATAAAGGTAAGCTGCCCAACAAACGGGTCAGTCATAATTTTGAAACCAAGGGCCGAAAACGGCTCAGTATCATCAGCCTTACGCTCAACTTCATTACCAGACTCATCGATACCCTTAATTGCAGGAATATCAAGCGGAGACGGCATATAATCAACTACTGCATCAAGCAGGTTTTGAACACCTTTGTTCTTAAAAGACGAACCACAAACAACTGGAATAATTTGGATATTAATGGTGCAGGTACGAATAGCAGCCATAATCTCTGCTTCGGTCAGCTCTTCACCACCAAGATACTTTTCCATCAGCGCGTCGTCATGACTTGAAATTTCTTCAATCAGCTTATCACGCCATTCCTGAGCATCATCAACCAGATCTGCAGGAATTTCTTCTTCATGAAACTTGGCACCAAGTGACTCTTCGTCCCAGATAATTGCCTTCATCCGAACCAAGTCAATAATACCTTTATAGTAATCTTCTTTACCAACCGGCAACTGAATCGGAACTGCATTCGCCTTCAAACGATCCTTGATCATCTGAACACCGCGGAAGAAATCAGCACCAATGCGGTCCATCTTATTAATAAAAGCGATACGAGGAACACAATATTTGTCAGCCTGGCGCCAAACCGTTTCCGACTGAGGCTCAACACCACCAACCGAACAGAAAACAGCAACCGCACCATCAAGCACCCTTAACGAACGCTCAACCTCAATAGTGAAGTCAACGTGACCTGGCGTATCAATAATATTGATCCGATGATCATTCCACTCACAGGTAGTGGCAGCAGAGGTAATGGTAATGCCACGCTCTTGCTCCTGCTCCATCCAGTCCATGGTAGCAGTACCTTCATGTACTTCACCGATTTTATGAGAAACACCGGTGTAATACAGGATACGCTCAGTTGTAGTGGTTTTACCGGCGTCAATATGCGCCATGATACCAATATTGCGATATTTACTAAGGGGTGACAAACGTGACACGAACTATTCCTCCAGGCAGCTAAAAACTACCAGCGATAGTGAGCAAAGGCACGGTTTGCCTCAGCCATCTTATGAGTATCTTCCCGCTTCTTCACGGCAGCACCACGACTATTAAAGGCATCCAGAATTTCGCCTGCCATTTTTTCCGTCATGGTCTTTTCAGAACGAGCCGCAGAATACTTAATCAACCAACGCATCGCCAAGGAGACACGACGATCAGGACGAACTTCAACAGGAACCTGATAGGTCGATCCACCAACACGCCGCGATTTAACTTCCAGCGTAGGCTTAATATTATCAAGACACTTCTTCAGAGCTTTTACAGCCTCTTCACCAGACTTGCTCTCAACAATTTCCAGCGCACGATACAGAATTGACTCGGCAACACTCTTCTTACCACCAACCATCAGAATGTTGATCAGCTTCGCAACAATCTTATCGTTATATTTTGGATCCGGCAGAATCACACGTTTAGGTACTTCACGTCTCCTCGGCATACCTTACCCCTCTGAAATACTTTTTTACTTAGGACGCTTGGCGCCGTACTTGGAGCGAGCCTGCATACGACCCTTAACACCAACGGAATCAAGCGTACCACGCACGATGTGATAACGAACACCCGGCAAGTCCTTTACACGGCCACCACGAATCAAGACAACCGAGTGCTCCTGCAGGTTATGGCCAACGCCGGGGATATACGAGGTAACCTCAATCCCGTTTGTCAAGCGAACACGAGCAACCTTACGAAGAGCGGAGTTAGGCTTCTTAGGGGTCGTAGTATAAACCCTTGTACAGACGCCACGCTTCTGCGGACAGCTCTTCAGAGCTGGCGCAGTAGACTTGTCCCGCTTCTTTTCCCTACCCTGACGAATCAACTGATTGATCGTTGGCATACGCTTACCTGTCTCCCAGCAGCAAAAATCTTCAACGCAAAAAGCGCGAACACTTAAACTACCAATATTGTAGATACGATGTCAACATAATTTTCATTGACATATCTTTTTTAACTACACTTCCAGCAATAACTTGAGTCTTGCGCGACAATTGCAAGTTCACATGGTGGGGGACGGAATAAGTGTAGGGCTGGAATTACACCAGCATCTCCGTCCTCTGTCTGTAGCTTACTGCTTAGCTACATGGTCGCGCTTTCTCATCGAGTTGAGACGCGTAACATAAACGCTAATACGCGCACTGTCAATCTTTTTTTTCAATCATAACAAAAAAGCTGCACACAGGTATCACCCTGCATGCAGCTTTGGTCACTAACAACAACCTAACTTAGGCAGCCTGCTGTTCTTCGTCTGCCTCAAGAGCAGCTCCTGCCTGTTCTACTGAAGATACAGAGACTTGATCTTCCACATGAAGGCGCAGATGCCGATAGCGTGGAATACCGGTACCCGCAGGTATCAGGCGCCCCATGATAACGTTCTCTTTTAAGCCGCGCAAATGGTCAATCTTGCCCTCAATAGCTGCCTGTGTAAGGACCTTGGTTGTCTCCTGGAAGGAAGCAGCCGAGATGAATGACTCAGTGGACAGAGACGCCTTGGTAATGCCGAGCAAGAGAGGCTCTGCAGTTGCAGCACGCTTACCTTCGTCAAAGGCCTTGGCATTTTCCTCTTCAAAGACATAACGCTCAACCTGGTCATCAATCAAGAGGTTGGTATCACCAACTTCCTTAATTCTGACACGACGCAACATTTGCCGCACGATAACTTCAATGTGCTTATCGTTAATCTTAACGCCCTGAAGGCGATACACTTCCTGTACTTCGTCAACCAGATACTTTGCAAGTTCCTTAACACCAAGGACACGCAAAATGTCATGTGGGTTGGATGATCCATCCATCAACGGCTCACCAGCCCGGACATAGTCGCCTTCATGGACACTGATATGCTTACCTTTCGGTATCAGGTACTCTTTAGGTTCACCAAGCTCTGGCGTTACAACAACCTTGCGCTTGCCCTTGGAGTCCTTACCAAAATTAACCTTACCGTCGATTTCAGTGATAACAGCAAAATCTTTTGGTTTACGTGCTTCAAACAGCTCTGCAACCCGTGGCAGACCACCGGTGATATCCTTGGTCTTGGTTGTTTCACGCGGGATCTTTGCAATAATATCACCGCCGCAGATGACAGCATCTTCAATTACGTTAATGATTGCCCCCACAGGCAGATAATAACGCCCTATGGTTGCTCCAGACTCACCAGCATCCTTAATTGCAATTCTTGGACGCTTATCAGAATCTTTGGTTTCTACAATTTCTTTACGGGAGAGACCAGTAACATCATCCAGCTTCTCTTCCATGGTAACGCCTTCGATGATATCACCAAATTTAACTCGACCACCAACTTCTGTCAGAATCGGCATGGTGTACGGATCCCACTCAGCAAGTGTTTCACCAGCCTTGACCATACCTTCCGGGCCAATCTTCAATTTGGCACCATAGACAACGCCGTACCGTTCGCGCTCACGCCCAGTCTCATCCACCACTGCCACTTCACCGTTACGGCTCATAACAATATGGAAGCCTTCAGCATTCACAACAGTATGAAGGTTAATGTACTTGACCAAACCTTCATAGCGTGCCTCAAGAGAAGTCTGTTCAGCAGCCCGTGAAGCGGTACCACCGATGTGGAAGGTACGCATGGTCAGCTGTGTACCAGGCTCACCGATGGATTGTGCGGCAATAACACCAACCGCTTCACCCATATTCACGATGTGACCTCGAGCAAGGTCACGGCCGTAACACTTGGCGCAAATACCACGCTTGCTCTGGCAGGTAAGCACTGAACGCATCTTGACTTTTTCAAGACCGGCATCTTCAATCTTCTTAACCAGATTCTCATCAATCTCCTGGTTCGCTTCAACCAGAATCTCATTAGTAATCGGGTCATGAATATCATCAAGAGCAACCCGGCCAAGGATACGGTCACCGATATGCTCAATAACCTCTCCACCCTCAGTCAGTGAACTGACCGCGAGGCCGTCCAAGGTTCCACAATCATCCTCAGTGATGATTGCGTCCTGGGCCACGTCAACCAGACGGCGGGTCAGGTAACCGGAGTTTGCTGTTTTCAGCGCGGTATCTGCAAGACCTTTCCGGGCACCGTGGGTTGAGATGAAGTACTGCAACACGGTCAGACCTTCGCGGAAGTTTGCGGTAATCGGGGTTTCAATAATTTCACCAGATGGTTTGGCCATCAAGCCCCGCATACCAGCCAACTGACGAATCTGCTGAGCAGAACCCCGTGCTCCAGAATCTGCCATCATGTGAATAGCGTTAAAGGAAGGTATCTCTACCTCTTTACCGTCACTATCAATGACGATTTCCTTGGAGAGGTTACCCAACATCTCCTTGGCAATCTCTTCAGTGGCCTTTGCCCAGATATCGATAACCTTGTTATAACGCTCGCCATCGGTAATCAGACCTTCGGTGTACTGGTTCTGGATTTCCTGAACTTCTTCATTTGCCCTGTCAATGATGGCCTGTTTTCCTTCAGGGATAACCATGTCATCAATACAGATTGAAATACCAGCCAGGTTAGCATAGCGGAAACCGGTTTCCTTCAGACGGTCAGCCAGAATAACAGTTTCCTTGTTGCCGGCCAGACGATAGCACGTATCAATCAGGTTGGAGAGTTCCTTCTTATTCATCACCTTGTTAATGGTAGAGAAAGGAACCTGTGGTGGCAATACTTCACGAAGAATGATTCTGCCAACGGTAGTATCAACCAGTTGCGGTTTTTCTTCAGGATTGTCAGGTGCATCAATCATCCGCACCTTGACCCGTGCCTGCATATCAACCTCACCATGGTCAAAGGCGATACGGACTTCTTCAGGAGAAGCGAAGATAGTCCGCTCCCCCTTTGCGCCGATACGCTCTCTGGTCATGTAGTAGGTACCAAGAACCATATCCTGTGAAGGCACAATAATTGGCTTGCCGTGGGCCGGGGAGAGGATGTTGTTGGTAGACATCATCAGAACCCTGGTCTCAACCTGGCTTTCAATGGAAAGCGGCAGGTGCACGGCCATCTGGTCACCGTCGAAGTCAGCGTTGAAGGCGGTACAGACCAATGGGTGCAGCTGAATGGCCTTACCTTCAATCAGTACCGGTTCAAAGGCCTGAATACCAAGGCGGTGAAGAGTTGGTGCCCGGTTTAACATAACCGGGTGCTCACGGATAACTTCTTCTAGTACGTCCCAAACCTCGGGGCGTTCCTTCTCCACCATCTTCTTGGCACTCTTGATGGTGGTAACATACCCACGCTCTTCGAGTTTATTGTAGATAAACGGCTTGAACAGCTCCAGGGCCATCTTTTTAGGCAGACCGCACTGATGTAATTTCAGTTCAGGACCGACAACGATAACGGAACGACCTGAGTAGTCAACCCGTTTGCCCAGCAAGTTCTGACGGAAACGGCCTGATTTACCCTTCAGCATATCAGACAAAGACTTAAGTGGTCGCTTGTTGGGACCGGCTATGGCCCGACCACGACGACCGTTATCAAACAGTGCATCAACCGCTTCCTGCAGCATCCGCTTCTCGTTGCGGATAATCACCTCTGGTGCCTGCAGCTCACAAAGGCGCTTGAGACGGTTGTTACGGTTAATAACCCGGCGGTAGAGGTCGTTCAGGTCAGACGTAGCAAAACGGCCACCATCCAGCGGAACCAACGGACGTAGTTCAGGTGGTAATACCGGAATACACTCAAGGATCATCCACTCCGGCTTGTTGCCAGACTGCTTGAATGCCTCAACAACCTTAAGACGTTTAGCAACCTTTTTACGCTTGGCCTCGCTGGTGGACTCCATCATCTCCATCCGCAACTGCACAGCCAGCTCATCAAGCTCCAGCGCCTGAAGGCACTTACGAACAGCTTCAGCACCCATGCCACCATCAAAGGCATCAATGCCGTACTCTTCTTGCGCCTTAAGAAACTTGTCCTCAGACAACACCTCACAGAACTTCATTGGTGTGGTGCCTGGATCAGTAATGGCAAAGGCCTCAAAATACAATACCCGCTCAAGATCCTTCAGGGTAATGTCAAGCAGGTTACCGATCCGGGAAGGTAACGACTTGAGGAACCAGATATGGGCAACCGGAGTCGCCAAGTCAATGTGACCGAGGCGTTCACGACGGACTTTTGAGGGAATAACCTCAACACCGCACTTTTCGCAGATAATACCGCGATGTTTCATCCGCTTATATTTACCGCAGTTACACTCGTAATCTTTGGTCGGTCCGAATATCTTGGCACAGAACAGACCATCACGTTCCGGCTTGAAGGTCCGATAATTTATCGTCTCAGGCTTTTTCACTTCACCAAAAGAACGCTCTCGTATCTTCTCCGGTGAGGAGATTGAGATACGGATGGACGAAAAATGCAGCGGATCTTTAGGTTTATCGAAGAAGCTTCCTGTGAAATAATCTTCCACGGTCTATCCTCCAGTATAAGTCTCATCATCAGGGCGAACCGAATGGTCCGCAACAGCGGCATGACTACCGCACGGTGTTACTCGTCCCCTTCAAGCAACTCTACATCCAGGCAGAGTGATTGAAGTTCCTTGATAAGCACGTTAAAGGATTCAGGCAGACCAGGCTCCAAGGTGTGCTTACCTTTGACGATCGCTTCGTACATACGGGTACGACCGGAGACATCGTCCGACTTAACGGTCAGGAACTCTTGCAGCGCATAAGAACAACCATACGCCTCCATTGCCCATACCTCCATCTCACCCAGACGCTGACCACCGAATTGAGCCTTACCACCAAGCGGCTGCTGGGTTACCAGCGAGTAAGGTCCAATAGAACGTGCGTGGATTTTGTCGTCAACCAAGTGGTGCAGCTTCAGCACGTACATGATCCCGACCGTTACTTTATGTTTGAACGGTTCCCCTGTGCGGCCGTCAAAGAGTGTTACCTGACCATTGGTTGCAAAACCTGCCCTGGTCAGCAGCTCCTTGATTTTAGCCTCCCCTGCCCCTTCAAAAACTGATGAGGCCATCGGTACGCCACGTGACAAGCGACGGGCGACCAGCAGAAGTTCTTCGCGATCCATGGTATCAAGAATCTTGGTGAACTCAGGGTTATCATAGGTTTCACGGATAAATTTCTTCAGGTTCTCTTCAGAAGTATGCTCTTCAAGCATTTTCTGAATTTTCCAGCCAAGTCCCTTTGCAGCCCAACCCAAATGTGTTTCAAGAATCTGTCCCACGTTCATACGGGAAGGAACGCCCAACGGGTTCAGCACAATCTCAACAGGACGACCGTCATCCATGTACGGCATATCCTCTTCCGGCATGATCCGGGAAACGACACCTTTGTTTCCGTGACGACCGGCCATCTTGTCACCAACCTGCAGCTTGCGCTTGATGGCGACATAGACCTTAACCATCTTGATCACGCCTGGAGGCAGATCATCTCCTCTTCTCAGCTTCTGAACCTTATCGTCAAATACACCACGAATCAGGTCGACCTGCTCATTAAGTTTGGAAATAACTTCAGCGACCTTTTCTTCTACATCAGTGCCATCGTCGACAGAAATGGTAGCCCAGCGGTCCATGGTCAATGACTCAAGCAGCTCGTCAGTGATCTTCTTGCCTTTTGCAAGTACGGTCACACCTTGACGATCTTCAACTTTAGCACCTGCTGTCTTGCCAACCAGGAAGCGCTTCAGCTTTCCGCGAGCTGAGTCACGGATGATGCGAACCTCATCCTGCTCATCTTTGCGAAGTTTTTCTTCCTCGATCTTCTCGATCAGCTCAGTCCGGGCATCTTTATCATTGCCTTTACGGGAGAAAACCTTGGCTCCGATGACGGTTCCTTCCACACCCGGAGGTATGGTCAGCGAGGTATCACGCACATCGCCGGCCTTTTCACCGAAGATGGCACGCAGTAGTTTCTCTTCAGGAGAGAGCTGCGTCTCGCCTTTCGGAGTAATCTTACCCACCAGAATATCACCCGGTTTAACTTCAGCACCAATCCTGATGATACCGGACTCATCCAGATCCTTGAGGGCTTCTTCACCAAGGTTCGGAATATCAGAGGTAATCTCTTCCTTACCAAGCTTGGTGTCGCGAGCAACACACTCAAACTCTTCAATATGGATTGAGGTATAACGGTCATCCTTGGTCAGACGCTCTGAAACTAGGATGGAGTCCTCATAGTTGTAGCCGCCCCAAGGCATAAACGCCACGATGATGTTTTGACCTAGTGCCAGTTCACCCATATCGGTTGAAGGGCCATCGGCAATCACATCACCACGCTTAACCTTATCACCCATCTTAACCACCGGTTTCTGGTTAATACAGGTGTTCTGGTTCGAGCGCGAAAACTTGACGAGGTTGTAAATATCTACACCTGTGCCAGCCTCATCGAATTCCTCTTCATCAATCTTGATGACGATCCGGCCTGCATCAACCGCATCAACCATACCGGTATGACGAGCAATAACTGAAACACCAGAATCCTTGGCAACAATCCGCTCCATACCGGTGCCCACCAGCGGTGAGTCGGCACGCAACAGCGGTACTGCCTGACGCTGCATGTTTGATCCCATCAGTGCCCGGTTGGCGTCATCGTTTTCCAGGAATGGAATCAAGGCCGCTGCAACAGATACCAGTTGCTTGGGAGCCACGTCCATCAGCTCAATCTCATCACGCTGCACCAGAACGAATTCACCACTCTTCCGAGCGGAGACATACTCATTAATAAGACGACCGTCCTGATCCATCAGGGCGTTTGCCTGCGCAATGGCATGTCCTTCTTCTTCCAATGCCGAGAAGAATTTTACTTCGTTGGTAACCTGGCCTTCACGAACCAGACGATAGGGTGTTTCAACAAAGCCATGCTCGTTAATCCGGGCGTAGGTTGAAAGCGAAGCAATCAGACCGATGTTCGGACCTTCCGGTGTCTCAATCGGACAGACCCTGCCGTAGTGCGTAGGGTGTACGTCCCGCACCTCAAAACCGGCGCGCTCACGGGTCAGACCACCTGGTCCAAGCGCCGACAGACGACGTTTGTGGGTAACCTCGGACAGCGGGTTCGTCTGGTCCATAAACTGTGACAACTGGGAAGAGCCAAAGAACTCCTTGACCACCGCTGAAACCGGCTTGGAGTTAATCAGATCATGGGGCATCAGGTTTTCAACTTCCTGAAGAGACATCCGCTCCTTGATGGCCCGCTCCATCCGCACCAGACCAATACGGTACTGGTTTTCAAGCAGCTCGCCAACAGCCCGCACACGACGGTTACCAAGATGGTCAATATCGTCGATTACGCCACGACCGTTTTTCAACTCGATCAGGTAACGTACAATCTCCAGGATATCATTACGCTGGCAGCGTTCTACAGAACCACCAAAGGCGACTTCAAGCAGCATACGGTTACGACGAAGCCCCTCAATACGTCTACGGTTTTCATCATAGCCACCCTGCTCAATCAGATCTACCAGCTTACTGAATGCGTCAGGCAGTTCAATGCCTTCCAACAAATCACGCTGGAAAAATTCAGGGTTAGCAACAATACCGTTCAACTCGTCTGCCAGCTGTTCCAGTACACGCTCAGGCACAGGCTGCTGCAGATCAAGCTTTTTAACTGTTTTTGTAAGCTCAGCAGAGATTCTTTCCTTAAGTGCCATATCAACTGGACGGGAACCGTTTACCAGACTCCCGATCAACTGATCAGCATGCTGCAGCTCAGCAGCAGTCAGCATGGTAGGTCCATTAAGGATAGTACAATCAGGCCATACTTTCAGACCAAGCTTAAAGTTAAGCTTCAAGCGTCCAACAGCAGAAAGATCATAGCGCTCTGGATTGAAAAACAGGTTATCAAACAGCACCAGCGAGCTTTTGAGGGTTGGAGGATCACCAGGACGGAGGCGACGATATATTTCAATCAAAGCCTCATCACTGCTATTTACCTTGTCTGCAAGCAGTGTATCACGGAAAGAAGAGGTAATATTAAGGCCATCTATATAGAGTAAGCCAAATGGACCGACCTCTTTCAGACGCAACTCATCAAGTTTATCAGCAGTTAATTCCTGGTTACATTCCAGCAGGATTTCACCGGTAACCGGATCAACGACATCTGAAGATGCATATCGTCCAATAATACTCTCAGCTGTTGTAGGAATAGTTGTAACGCCATGTTCAATCAGCTTTTTGATTGAGGCCTTGGTAAATTTTCTATTGGCCTTGACAATCACTTCACCCTTGGCATCAGTAACATCAACCACAGCCTTTTGAAGGGTCAACAGTTCCGGCTCTATCTTTTTACGCAGCTCACCTGCAGAGATAACGATCTGCTCGTTCTTGTAATAGTAGTTCAGCAGGTGCTCAACAGAGTAACCAAGCGCCTTTAACAGAACCGTGGCAGGCATCTTACGACGTCGGTCGATTCTGACAAAAAGAATATCTTTGTGGTCAAACTCAAAATCAAGCCATGAGCCACGGTAAGGGATAACGCGCGCTGAATAAAGTACTTTACCGCTAGAGTGGGTTTTTCCTTTATCATGGTCAAAAAATACACCAGGTGAACGATGTAACTGACTGACAATAACACGCTCAGTACCATTAATGATAAAGGTGCCGTTCTCGGTCATCAACGGAATTTCTCCGAAATAGACCTCCTGCTCCTTGATATCCTTAACACCACGGACACCCGATTCCTTACCGGAATCCCAGATAACAAGCCGCACCTTAACCTTCATAGGGGCAGCGTAGGTCATACCACGCTGATGGCACTCTTCAACATCGTACTTGGGTTTACTCAATGTATAGGAGACATACTCAAGTGACGAAGTTTCGCTGAAGTCCTTAATCGGAAAAACAGACCTGAAAACAGCTTCAAGACCAATATTTTTACGCAATTCCAACGGTACGTCGGATTGCAAAAAACGGCGATAAGAGTTTTTCTGAATGTCAATCAGGTTCGGGATATCAATGATATTCTTGATAGTGGCAAAATTTTTGCGCAGCAGGTGGTTGTTGGCGATCGAGTAGGCCATACCTTCTCCTTCGGCAAGTAGCATAAAGAACAGACAACAGCACACAAAATACTGATTTAATTACATTAAATCAAAAGTCGCATGCCAGGGGGATTGTTAAAAACAGGACAAGCCAAGGCCGCACCAGGCGACCTTGGCTTCCTGCAGGTATTGCACTGCGCAATTATTTGATTTCTGCTTCTGCGCCAGCTTCAACCAGTTGCTTTAAAGCTTCATCGGCTTCTGCCTTGGCAATGCCGGTTTTGACTGGGCTAGGTGCGCCATCAACCAGATCTTTTGCTTCCTTCAGACCCAGGCTGGTAAGAGTACGTACAACCTTGATTACGTTGATCTTGTTAGCACCGGCACTTTTCAGGATAACGTCAAATTCGGTTTTCTCTTCAGCAGCCTCAGCTGAAGCAGCAGGAGCAGCAGCAGCTACAGCAACAGGAGCAGCAGCAGAAACGCCGAACTTCTCTTCCAGCTCCTTAACCAGCTCAGCCAGCTCAAGAACAGTCATCTTTTCAATAAATTCAACTACATCTGCCTTAGTAATTTCAGCCATGATATCCTCCATATAGGTATCGAGTATTTAATTTTGTATAGACACAACGAGAAGTTCTAGTTGCCTTCTTTTTTTGCTCGGATAGCATCCAGAGCGCGAACCAGTGAGCCGGGCAGTGCTGCCAGTACACCAACAAAGTTGGTAGCTGGTGCCTGCATAGAGCCGAGCATCTTGGCAAGCAAAACTTCCCGTGGTGGGAGATCTGCAAGAGCCTGAATCTGGTTTACATCAATAACCTTGCCGGAAAGCACACCAGCCTTTAGTACAAATACGCCTTTTGACTCTTTGGCGAATTTGGACAGAACCTTGGCAGCACCGACAGGGTCGTCATAGGAAATAGCTACTGCTGTTGGGCCTGCAAGATACGGTGCTAGGCACGCAGCCTCGGTTTCTTGTGCAGCGATATCAAACAGGGTGTTCTTAAACACCTTGTACTCAACGCTGGCAGATCGAAGCTCGTTACGCAGCGTTGTTGCCTTATCCACATTCATACCGCGGAAATCAGCTAGAAACACTGCCTTTGCACGCGTCAACTTATCGTGCATTTGCGTTACTTGTTCCTGCTTGACAGATTTTTTCAAGCGTCGTCCTCCTTTCTTTTGGTTTCTGGGGAGACCCCCATGCCAAAGTCAGGAGCGTAAATTAACTTACGAACCCAAGTCTCGGCAGGCAGACCTGTTACGTCTTTATGCTGGCATGCGCCTGCTGTCTGTGACTTTGGCTAAAAGCTTTTAAATATTTGCAGTTACATCACTAATATCAAGATTTATTCCAGGCCCCATTGTTGATGAGAGAGAAATTTTCTTGATGTAGGTACCTTTTGCAGCAGAAGGCTTTGCTTTTACCAGTGCTTCAACCAAAGCAACCAGGTTTCCTTGAAGTTTTTCAGCATCAAATGAAACCTTACCGATAGGAGCGTGAACAATACCGGCCTTCTCTACACGAAACTCAACCTTACCAGCTTTTGATTCCTTCACTGCGCGTCCAACCTCAAAAGTAACTGTTCCAACTTTAGGGTTAGGCATCAGACCACGAGGACCGAGCAGTTTACCAATTTTACCAACTACACCCATCATATCGGGTGTAGCAATAGCGGTATCAAAATCAAACCAGCCATCTTGTATTTTAGCTACCAGATCATCAGCACCGACATAATCAGCACCGGCATCCAGAGCTTCCTTCTCTTTTTCGCCCTTAGCAAACACCAGTACCCGTACATTCTTACCCAGACCGTTGGGCAGAACAACAGCACCACGAACCATCTGATCTGCGTGACGCGGGTCAACACCCAGCTTAACCGCCACATCAACTGTTTCATCAAATTTGGCGTAAGCAGTATCTTTTACCACTTCAACCGCTGTTTTCAGGGGATAAACCGAGTTACGGTCGATCTTGGTCATTGCGGCGCTATGTTTTTTTGTACTTTTTGACATGTCCGTCCTCTCCTACTGAACTCTGTTTCCTCGGCAGAAGCCGATGTTACTCTACAATATCTACACCCATGGAACGAGCAGTACCTTCTACTGTCCGCATGGCTGCTTCAACAGAGGCCGCGTTCAGATCCGGCATTTTTTTCTTGGCAATTTCTTCTACTTGAGCCTTGGTCAACTTACCGACCTTGGTCTTGTTCGGTACACTTGATCCGCTCTCAATACCAATCGTCTTTTTAATCAGAACCGGTACCGGTGGGGTCTTGGTTATGAACGAAAAAGAACGGTCAGCGTAAACGGTAATAACAACTGGGGTAATAGTACCTTCGTCAGCCTGGGTCTTGGCATTAAAGGCCTTACAAAATTCCATGATATTGACGCCATGCTGACCAAGAGCAGGACCAATTGGAGGCGAGGGGTTAGCCTTACCTGCAGGAATTTGCAGTTTTATGTAGCCGGTTATCTTCTTAGCCATTGGAATGCACTCCTTTTATTACGTACCGCTTTCTGCAAAAGAAGGCGGATTTTATCAGCATTTCTCTACTTGCATAAACTCAAGTTCAACCGGTGTTGAACGCCCGAAGATGGTAACAGCAACGCGTAACTTACCTTTATCCGGCTTAACATCTTCAATAACGCCGGTAAAGTTCAGGAACGGACCATCGACAACACGAACCGTCTCACCAACATCAAACTCAATTTTTGGACGTGGTTTCTCAGCGCCTTCTTCCATCCTGCGAGTAATCTTATTAACTTCCTCATCAGGAATAGGAAAAGGGGTGTTTCCACCGACGAAACCGGTTACCTTGGCAGTTTCCTTAACAATATGCCATGTTTCGTCAGTCAGCTCCATCTTGATCAGAATATAACCTGGAAAGAACTTACGGGAAGAGGTCTTCTTCTCGCCTTTCTTAAGCTCAACAACGGTTTCAGATGGGATCAGTATTTCACCAAAAAGATCTTCCATCTTCTCATTCTTGACCCGTTCAGTCAGATTGAGGCGAACCTTGTTTTCATACCCTGAATATGTATGTACGCCATACCATTTCTGGCTCATAATTGATTTCCTGTTATCCCAATACCAAGCGCATAAGCTTGGACAGGACCACATCACACAAACCGAGGTAAATAGAGACCATGAAAACGATCAGGATCACGACGCCGGTTGTTGCAACGGTTTCCTTGCGAGTTGGCCAGGTAACCTTGCTCAGCTCAAGTTTTACTGACTCGAAAAATGTCTTCACATTCGTCACAATACTCTCCCGAAAATGCGCCTGACATACAATTGCATGACGAATCAACACTCAAGGCTATTAAGTAAATGGCAGGCCAGGAGGGATTCGAACCCCCAACATCCGGTTTTGGAGACCGGCGCTCTACCAATTAGAGCTACTGGCCTGCAACTGTGTTGTCGCAACCCCTCTATTTTGTTTCCTTGTGGGGGGTATGCTTACGACAAAAACGACAATATTTGCTGAACTCCAGCTTCTGCGGAGTAATCTTTTTATTCTTTGTTGTGGTGTAGTTTCTTTGCTTACACTCGGTGCAAGCAAGGGTAATGATGTCTCTCATTGCTCTTCCTTTTCAGACGCGAGCAAGGCGCTGTCAACCTTTACGGCAGACAGCGCCCGCTGGCACATCCTGTATCTTACTCGATAATTGCGCTGACGACGCCGGCGCCTACGGTACGACCACCTTCACGGATGGCGAAGCGAAGGCCTTCGTCCATTGCGATAGGGGTGATCAGGTTTACGGTCATAGCTACGTTGTCACCAGGCATTACCATTTCGGTGCCTGCTGGCAGTTCTGCAACACCGGTTACGTCTGTGGTGCGGAAGTAAAACTGAGGACGGTAGCCGTTAAAGAATGGGGTGTGACGACCACCTTCTTCTTTGGTGAGGATATAGGCTTCTGCCTTGAACTTGGTGTGCGGGGTGATGCTGCCGGGCTTGGCAAGTACTTGGCCACGCTCGATGTCTTCACGCTTTACACCACGAAGCAGGGCGCCGATGTTGTCGCCAGCCTGACCTTGGTCAAGCAGCTTACGGAACATTTCAACACCGGTTACGGTGGTTTTGGCAGTTGCCTTGATGCCGACGATTTCGATCTCTTCGCCAACCTTCACGATGCCGCGCTCTACACGACCGGTGGCAACAGTTCCACGACCGGAGATGGAGAAGACGTCTTCTACAGGCATCAGGAAAGGGCGGTCAATGGCACGCTCTGGATCAGGAATGTAGCTATCTACGGCGTCCATCAGTGCGTTTACGGCATCTTCACCAAGTTCGTCTTTGTCGCCGTTAAGGGCTTTCAGAGCGGAACCTTTGATGATTGGAATATCGTCGCCTGGGAAGTCGTAGCTGGAAAGCAGTTCACGGATTTCCAGTTCTACCAGCTCAAGCAGCTCAGCGTCGTCTACCATGTCTGCCTTGTTCAGGAAGACTACGATATAAGGTACACCTACCTGACGGGCAAGCAGGATGTGCTCACGGGTCTGGGGCATTGGGCCGTCTGCTGCTGATACAACCAGGATTGCGCCGTCCATCTGGGCTGCACCGGTGATCATGTTCTTGACGTAGTCAGCGTGACCTGGGCAGTCGACGTGGGCGTAGTGACGCTTGTCGGTTTCGTATTCTACGTGGGCGGTTGCGATGGTGATACCACGCTCACGCTCTTCAGGGGCGTTGTCAATCTGGTCAAACGCCTTGTATTCGGCCTGACCTTTACCGGCAAGCACTTTGGTGATTGCTGCGGTCAATGTGGTCTTACCATGGTCAACGTGACCAATTGTTCCGATGTTTACGTGCGTCTTATTACGCTCAAATTTAGCCTTGGCCATCGACTGGTTCCTCCTGTTTGTACATTGGTTGCCTGATCTTGTTAATGCTTGCGCACTCGCTCCCTACATCTACACGGATTCGTCAAAAGAAATGGAGCCCACATCCGGACTCGAACCGGAGACCTCTTCCTTACCAAGGAAGTGCTCTACCTCCTGAGCTATGTGGGCATTTCACGAATATCATGAGATTGGAGCGGGAAACGGGACTCGAACCCGCGACCCTCAGCTTGGAAGGCTGATGCTCTAGCCAACTGAGCTACTCCCGCACAACGGCATGCACTGCTTTGGTCGACCAGACAACCCCCCTAACCAGTTCATACGACAGAAACGCTGTCTCCTGGATCTGGGCACCACCCGATTCGACCGGTGACTAATATGGTGGAGGGAGGAGGATTCGAACCTCCGAAGTCTACGACGACAGATTTACAGTCTGTTCCCTTTGGCCGCTCGGGAATCCCTCCAGGGATGATGCTACGTTTCACTTGACTGGAGCTGGCGATGGGACTCGAACCCGCAACCTGCTGATTACAAGTCAGCTGCTCTACCAATTGAGCTACGCCAGCAATTCTCGGCAAAGCGTGGAATTTGTGCTTTTACTGCAGTGGCAAAAGATTGTCAAGTTTTTTTTGGATATTTTTCTATCCACAACTCTGTCACCTATACGATACAGCACGTTAACCAGCTATCTATGCAAACTGAGGATTTAAGGTTGCGCCTAAAAAGGCCTTGATTTTCCTAAGTGCATTTTCTTCAATCTGACGGACCCGTTCACGGGAAATAGCAAAATGGTCTGCTATTTCCTGTAACGTCATCGGATCATCTGCCACGATACGTTCTTTCACCACAAACTGTTCTTTCTCGCCAAGGCGAGCTACGGCACCTGCAACAATCTGCCTTAGCTCCTGCTGTTCTTGAAGATCTGCGAGCTGGTTTTCCTGATTTGGACGTTCATCGACCAGCTCTTCCAGCAAACTCCCCCCCTCACCAGGGGACAGCTCTGCATCCAAAGAGACCTCGCCCATCAGCCGCAGCTCCATCTCTTCAACATCAGCCTCACGGACATCAAGCGACAAGGCAGTAGCAGGTAGATCACCGTCATCGCTACCTGTCATGCTGCGGATAGCATTTTTAGCCTGCTTAAGTTTAAAGAAAAGCTTGCGCTGAGCCTGGGTTGTACCGATTTTAAGTAAACTCCATGAAGAGACGATATAGCTTTGAATCTGAGCCCTGATCCACCAGACAGCATAGGTAATCAACCGAAATCCACGATAGGGGTTAAATTTCCGCACCGCCAGCATCAGGCCGATATTGCCTTCCTGAATTAGGTCAAGCATTTTCATGCCATAATTACGGTACTCGGCAGCAACCTTCACAACAAAGCGAAGGTTCGATGTGATCAAGGTTTGCGCAGCACTCAGATCATTTTCTTCAAACAGCCGAACGGCAAGTCGATGTTCTTCCTGCTCATCCAACAATGGAAACGACCGTATTTCAGACAAATACCGAGAAAAACTGTCTGTTGTAATTGGAATGGTGGTATGCATTATCAGATTACCTCACTTCCACATTTTAGCACTCACAACATAAGACTGCTAAAACTATAACAACCCGTCTGATAAAAAGCAACCCCCCTGTAGAACTTATCCCTTCAGCCTCCGCCAGCCAGATTCTGCAAGTTCCCGCATCCCCTGCAAGGTACGCTGATACAAACGACGCACGGGCAAACGGTTTAGTGTGATGCCTGTTATCTGACGTTCAAGAGCCAACTCGTCTCCGGCAGACAGACCGGTCAGTTCAGCAGCATAACTACCATCAAGACCAAACAGAAAGCGATAGGTTGAGCCCTGGAATCGGCAGGCGACAACAACAAGCATCACCTCAGGCTGCCCAGTTTTATGATGGTAACGAGTAGTTGAGCAGACAAACTGTCCGGTACAGCTTCCCGTCTCAGCCAACAGGGCATCAATAGTCACCTGTTTGGGCTTCGGGCGCCCTAATGACGGCAACCCCCAAGGGCGGTACAGTTCATGGGGACGCTGATAATAATGTTCACTGCGTTCCAACAGAATCACCACATTATTATTGATTGGGCCACCGATGGAGTGGGAAAGCCCGGCCTCAAAACCGGCTTCACGAATCAGACGATGGTTTTCAACCACCTGAATCATGCCGGTTGCTCCCAGAGGATGACCACGCCCCTTCAGCCCCCCCGTCAGATTAGTTGGGAAACGCCCCTCAGGACCGGTCAGCTGATCGTCAAGCAAGGCATCAAAAAGCCGGTTACGGCTCACTATTCCCAGATCAACCAGATTAATCGGGCCAAAGCCGTTAAAAGGGTCATGCATATTAACATGCAGCACCCCTTCCAAGGTCCTGACATCCCGTAGACCAGCCATGCCATAGGCGTATCCGGCAGCCGTTACCGTAGCAGGAAAGGAATGAAAATAATGACGATCAGCAATGGTAGGAATATCCGTTGCGCTGCCAAGCCCTGCCACCAGCACATCCTGCGGACGGGAGGTGAGAATCACAGCCGCCATACCGTCAGACATGGGGCAGTAGTCATGATAACGTAGCGGAGACCAGTAACGGTAGTTTTCTCCGGTAGCTACCTGCCTGAAGTACTCATCAACCGGTAATGGCTGGCGCAGATGAGCATCAGGATTCTGGCTGGAAAAGCGATGGCTGCGCTGAGAGAGAAGAGCTGAATAGGCAGACCATTCCAGATCAGACAGCCCGAGCCGAAGCTGCAGTGAGCGGGCTACCAAAGCGCCACAGGCCGGCATAGTAAGCCCGAATTCAGCCTCGTTTCGATCAATCACACCGGCAATAATCCGTGTTGCCTCCTGGGTTGAGGCATCACTCATTTTCTGGATACCGATGGCCAGAACATGATCATGGCGGCCAGAAGCAACTTCAAGATAGGCATTTTCAAAGGCTGAGGCACCTGATGACGAGGCAGTGTCAATCAGTACCGATTTAACACCGGAGATCCCCAAGATCCCCGCAATTTTTGCAGCTGTGTTATCTACTCCTGAAAATGCTGCCGGATTCTGACTACCGACCACAACAGCATCAATATGCCGACGGCGCACCGGGCTTCCGGTAAAGACCTGCCCGCACTGTTCCGCCATCTCAAGAAACGTCAACTCTTCACGGTCCTTGCCGGTATAGCGTCCGACCGGCCCCATCCATGAAGCGGCCAGATACACAGGACGAGGTCTAAAATCCACTCCCATGACACAACCTCCTCTCTTCAAAGCACAAAAGGCGCTCCGAAGAACGCCCTTTGTGTAAACCTTGATCAGCTACAAATGAAATTTACTTTCTCAGGACTTTAATGACCGCCGAGAAGTCCTCTTCACCGTAACCTGCCTCAATCCCTTTTTCGTACATCTTGCTGGCCGCCTCGGCAGCAGGCAGATGCAATCCAACCAGACGAGCGGCATTCAGCACCAGATGCATACCATCATTCACATATTTCATTGCCAGACTGCGAGCAAATTCATTGCGGGACATGGCGCGACCCTTCAGGTGGAAGATCGGCGAAGCAACCCCACGGGTATCCAGCACCTCCAGGATCTTATCGGCACTGAAGCCCATCTTTTCACCAAACACCAAACCTTCGGCAAGCACCTGAACCAAGGTACCTTGCACCATGTTCACAATAAACTTCATCTTGGTGGCATCACCAACTTCGCCGACCGTAATAGTATTAAGACCAAAAATACTGAATGGCTCACGACACTTGCCGATTATTGCCGGATCTCCACCAACAATAATGGTTAACAGACCGTTTGCAGCATGGTCCTTGTTGCCCCAGACCGGTGCATCAAGATAAAAGCAACGTTTTTTGGACGTTTCCTCTGCCATTTTAAGCGTTGTTTCAAGGGAGGTGGTTCCCATGTCAGCAAAAATAGTCCCCGGCTCAATACCAGCCATAATACCGGTTTCTCCGCAGAACAACGGCCCCTGCTCATCCCCTTCAGAAACAATGGAGATAACCAGCTCACGACCACGAGCAGCTTCTGCTGCTGTTGCTGCGCCTGTTGCTCCAATAGCAACTAACTCGTTAATCTTTTCAACATCAGTATCAAAGACGGTAAGTTCATACCCTCCCTTGACCAGGTTGGCTGCCATATGCCGCCCTACGGTCCCTAAACCGATAAAACCGATCTTATGTAGCATCTTAAACTCCTCCTATTTATAAAATAAAATAATGTTATCAAAAAGCATCTTTGCATTTATTACACCGAAAGCGGTACTGTGGCAACCATGATTTTCACCTACAACTGCGGTTTAAAATATTACCACCCTAGCGACTGCGTTGCACTCCAACCTGATCGCAGCAGCCAGTCAGCCGACATCGGCTACAAGCTGGTGAGACAGGGTAACACAGATTCTGACCGTAGCAGACCAAAAGATCATTGATTTTTATCCAATATTCATCTGGCAATTTTCCACGCAAGAGCTGCTCAGTCTGGTCTGGCGTTTTAGCAGCAACATACCCCCACCGATTGGTTATGCGATGTACATGGATATCAACACAGATCCCCTGCTGACCGTGCCCGAGCGTCATGACAAGATTTGCCGTTTTACGCCCTACTCCCTTAAAGCGGAGCAGCTCCTCAATACTATCCGGCACAATCCCGTTATACTCTGCCAACAGCGTCTTGCAGATCTCATAAATCTGTTCGGCTTTTGTACGATAAAAACCTGCAGGGTAGATCAGATCTGCAATCTCTGGTATTTCCAGGCAAACCATTTCCTGAGGAGAACCGGCCCGTTTAAACAGTCGGGCTGATGCAGCAGCAGTAACAGCATCCTTGGTACGCAGGGAAATAATACAGGAGACCAAAACATGGAAGGCTGAGCGATGCTGCTCCGAGATAACAGTCACTGAAGGTGTTTCCCACTGTTGACATTCCTGCTCAAGAACAGCCATAACATGATGAATTTGATTATCGTGCATGCCAGCTATAGTAACCGATGCATCTGCAGCTGACAACCTGTAGCTCTGTTTGTTACGCAACTGTTTCCTGTTTATTGAAAGGATTTCCCTATGATTGACCTTCATATGCATTCCAGCTGCTCAGATGGCGTCCTGCCCCCTGCACAACTCCTTGCTGCAGCTCAACTCGCCGGACTTAGCACCATTGCCCTGTGCGACCATGATACCGTTAGCGGAGTCGAGGCCGCGATCCTGGCTGGGAAAAACCTGGGGGTTGAAGTCATTCCTGGGGTTGAGCTTTCTGTCTGTTTTAAGGGATATACCGATGTTCATCTGCTGGGCTACTGGATAGATATCCATGCACCAGAACTGACCGAGCGGTTGGATACGTTTGCCTTTCGCAGAAGCAACAGAAACCGTGAAATTGTCATGGCGGTTAATCAGGTACTGCAGCAGGAACAGAAAGAACCGTTAGCCATAGAGGAAGTCGAAGCACTTGCAGATGGTGTTATGGGGCGGCCTCATATTGCACGTGCCTTGTCTCAGCGCGGCTACGTGACCGGTATGGAGGATGCCTTTACCCGCTATCTTGTGCCGTGCGATGTTCCCAAGACCTACTGGCCCATGGAGGATGCCCTGACAACGATTCAGCGCGTTGGCGGTGTAGCGGTATTAGCCCACCCCACCAGCATCACACGCGATCAACGAATCCTGACTGAACTGATTACCGAACTAAAAGAACTTGGATTGGACGGGCTTGAGGTTTACAACACACTGGCAGCAGAACATGAGATTATGTTTCTCCAAAGCCTGGCTAACCGCTTAAACCTGATACCGACCGGAGGATCTGATTTCCACGGCATTGAAGAGCACGATCAAATAGGAAAAGGGCGAGGCGGCACCCGTTTTTCCGATGCCCTACTCCCGCCCTTACGCAAACGTGCTATTGAACGATCAGCAACTGCTGACTAATCAGCATTTTTCCTTATACTCTCTGTAGTTAACAACATGCAGGTTATCATTAACGCCAGTAACACCAGTAATGGCTGCAGCCACCTTCAGAGCGGCTTTTTTCTCCTGTTCTGACCCGATGTAGCCGGACAAGGTTACCTGGCCGTCTTCAACCTCTATCCTGAAAGGACGATATTCCAACTCTTCAGAGCGCAACAGCGCCGTCTCAATCTTTTTAACCAGAATGGTGTTTTCAATTTCTGATGTAGACCAGGAGTCTGCCTCTTTCAGCTGAGGATCCTTCACAGCGGCCACAATGATATCAATAATGGCACTTGGAGAAAGTCGGGAGGTATTAAAGGTCAGATCATAGCCAAGTGGATCATTCCAGTCACGGTCAAAATAAAAATGAATAAATCCTCCACGTTGATGATCACTACGCCGGATTAACTCCTGTGCGAGGTCAGGATCAATCCATTCACGTTCAGCAAAGCGCTCAACACGTTCTTCAAAATCCGCAACAAAACGTAAGCGCAGAACATTGCCACACCCTTGCACAAGATCCTGCCCACCACGCCCATACAGAATGACGTTCCCTTTCTTGGCAAGATCCAGAAGAATAAGCTCAATCGAGTTTAATGAAGCAGCCCGCGCTCGATCTTCAACCGTATTATATGAAGGTGGCTTCTCATCAACCGCCTGCAACATTTCAAGAGGGAGCCCATATTCTGCAGCACAGGCAGCAAGTTTGGGCCCATCAACCAGGGTGTACTTCAACTTTTTTGCCAGTTCCTTGGCAATGCCATAGGCACCGGTTCCCATTTCACGGGAAATTGTAATGATTGGCATCTGAACGTACTCCTCCAGTTCAAACTTAGTGTATACGGCTGGAAACTAACACGTTCCGCTTGTCTGCACAAGACGGCAATGCTAGGGTATGTGCTCTGACACAGGAGGTAGCCATGCCGGACAGCCTGGACTTTATGCTGCGCCTTACCATTTTCTGCATCATGCACTCACTGCTGGCGGCACCATGTATAAAGAGCCGTATACAGCTTTTTATCGGACGTCCCCTGCCTGGCTATCGACTTATCTACAACCTATTTTCGATGCTGCTCTTCGGTTGGGTCATGTTGGCATGGCAATCAACCAGTGTACTCTATGTTCCCCCAGGTATCTGGAGTCTTGTGCTCCATGGACTACAGTTTATCATTCTGTGGATAGGCCTCGGCTGCCTTCGCCAGACCGGGCTGGCAGGCTTTCTAGGAACAAATCTGGCTCTTGAGAATGAACGGCCTAACCTGATTACCACCGGCTGTTACGCTGTTGTCAGACATCCGCTCTATCTGCTTGGCAGTCTGTTTCTACTGTTAAATCCGGTTATCACAACCCGCTGGATTGCCTTGACCCTGTTCAGTATTCCCTATTTCATCTTTGGCGCATTGCTTGAAGAACGCCGCATGATCCGTCTTCTTGGCGAAACGTACCGTCAGTATCAGCGGGACGTCCCTTTTCTGATTCCCCGCTTAAACCGACAGATCAGCGCAGACTGACCTGCTTTATCCCTGCAATCAGGGACAGAGCATCAACCAGCTTACAGCTTGCTCTTCCACTTATCACCCTGACCCGAAACTCAAATCTGACCGTCTCTGCCTCAACATCCCTTTCAACACCGCTTTCCATCAGGTCTGAACCACAATCCCGCACGACCTGAGCGATCCGCTCGGATTGCCCTTCAAAGTAAGCACTGACAACGGTTATCTGTTGATAGGTATCCCTGCTTAACCCTTCTTCAACCCGCTTTAAGACGAGCAGGCTGATCAAGGAGATTGCGGTTACCACCACGGCAATCAGCAACATTCCGGCACCACAGGCTGTTCCGATGGCAGCAGCTACCCAAAGGCAGGCTGCCGTTGTCAGGCCACGTACTGAGGCGTTTTCACGAATAATTGCCCCCGCACCAAGAAAGCCGATGCCAACCACAATCTGGGCCGCAACCCGCCCTGGATCAACCCGAACAGCAAGGTTGCCTGACATACCGCCATATTCATGATAGAAATGAATCGACACCCCCATATAGAGGGCAGCACCCAATGCAACCATCAAGTGCGTGCGAAAACCGGCCGGACGACCATGCAGCTCCCGTTCCAAGCCGATTAACCCACCCAACAGGGTCGCCAGCAGGAGACGAATCAGTAACTGCACCTCAAATGCGGAAAGCGTCATGGCAACTCTTCTTTAAGCTGAACAGAAAAACACAGATTGCATCGCTTAACGGTTTCACCGCTCTGAATAACTAAAGGAATCGTAACAGATGTACTACCGGACAGAGAGACCTTCAACTCAGGCAAGGTAATTGATTTAACAGCTCCCCCATCATTTTCCGGCCTGCTAACCACAAGTAACTCATCAGATAGTGTAGTCTGGGAAACCGGATCGGTGTCTGTTTTGTCTGCAGGTTCATACTCATCCCGAAGCTCCTGCAATACCTCTTGGGAAAGCAGTGCCAAAGACTGCAATATTCCTTCACCGGTACTTGCAGAGCACGCAACAGTCCGACTTGCATCGAAGCAGGCTACAAACTCAGTTGCACTGTCCAGACCACCAGCAAGATCCGACGGAAGCCAGACCCTGGGCAGTCTGTGTAACTCTCTGCCATAACTGGTTAACATCGACCTTAAAACCCGAAGGCTGTCAGTCGCATCATCACCACCGGATGCCCCTCCATTTGTCACAAGGGCAATCCCGTCAACCCCCTTCAAGGTCATCTTCCAGGTTCCAGGATTAGCCACCGGTCCGGTCATGGTATAGAGATGAAACCTGATACGATAGCCATCCAGACTGGATGTTTCAAACGGGATATAATCAAAAAAAAGCAAAGAATCCTGGCCAGCTGGCATGGTTTTGAGTGGACCACACAGACTTGGCTTGATTCTCTGATGGATAAAGCGAAACAGTTCTCCCTTGCCGCAGCCCGGGGGACCGAAATAAACAATTTTTGCATTGATTTCACGCTTAGCGTGATTAATTACCGCCATGGAGGAAGAGCCTTGTTTTGATGTTCTAGCGTTTTTTGTTCATAATCATCCGCTTGGCCTGCGTCGCAACCACTGATGAGATATTGCGACTTTTGGCATAACCGGCAACATCTTTTTCATTCATAGTTCCCAGATAACGCAGCGCATTAGCCAGAGGGGTTTTGGGATTTTCAATCAACGCCTTACGGATCTGGTAGTTTTTCACCCATTCCTTATTGGCACAGATCAGGCGCATGATTTCATCGTTTTGCACCCCGGACTTCAAGAGCGTTAGCACCTCTGGCTCAGACATTCGGGGGTTTTTAACAACGCCACTACTTACCAGTTTATTAGCATCTTTGATCAAGATTTTACGCCACTCCTTGTCACCGGTTAGCGCCATCTTGATTTTTTCGCCAATGCCCATCGCCTGAGCCAGCTGATATTTGCTCAGGTACTCATCATCCTCATCAGTAGCCTCAACCTCATAATCGGTTTCAGACGTTTCAACCTCTTGGTCTAATTCCTCAGCACCAGGATCGGATGTAACCTCTTCATCTACCTGAGCTGACAGATCAGCAGACTCTTCCAGGCCTGTATCAACAGAACAGTGTGCCAACAAGAGGTCACGGGTTACCTGGGCAAGTTCGGCAGTAGCAAGCAAGACAGTCTTGACAGCCGAATCAGAACCGCAGGTACCTGCAATAAAATGCAGCACAGCCGGGTGAAGCCCGCCACCTTCCAGCGCAGTAACCACCAGATTTTGATCCAGCGCAGCCAACGTACCTGCAGCCAGGCTACGCACTTCTGGCTGGCTATCCTTACTTAAACAAAAAAACAGCAGTAACAGCTCACGGGGGGGGAGGTCTACAGCACCTCCTGCCCCCCGCAGCCGTTCTTCCAACGGTGTGCCAGGCCGGACAAAGGCTGCCACCGATGCAGGTATGCTCATTTTTACCGTTTCTGACACCAAAATTACCGTTACTCAAGTACCGGTGCAGCTATACCGGCGGCCTTCAGTTTTTTAACGGCAGCATCAGCTGCTTTGCGGTCAGTGAAGGTACCGGCAGTCAGCTTACGGGAGGCAAGTGGTACCTGAGCCTTCTTAATCGACACCTTTACACCGGCAGCAGACAGACGCTGTTGTTCAGCCTGAGCACCGCTCAGCACAGCATAGGAACCGGCATACACCTCATGCTTAGTACCACGCTGGGTCGAAAAACCGCTGCCTGCAGCTTGCTGCAACTTTTCCACTGCCTTCTGGGCCTCTTCCTTGCTGCTATATTCGCCATAGAACAAGCGATTCATAGCAACAGGGCGTTTGGGCCCACTGGTCATCAGCGGTGCAAACCCAGCCTTTTTCACCTTTGTCAGATCTTCTGCCAAAACTTCCTCTACAACATATAAACCGGCCACAACAGTCCAGGGACCATTTTTCTTAGGGGCTGCAGCGACTTTACGGACAGGTTCAGCCTGCTTGGATTGAGCTGGCTTTGCCTCTGCCACACCCTTTTCAGGTTGCTTGACCGGTACAGCTGTTTTTAACGGTTCTGGTTTCTTTACTGCCGGAGCGACCGCCGCCTTTACCGGTTCAGGCTTCACAGCAGGCTTGGCAGGAGCTGGTTTCTTCTCCTCCGGCTTTGCAGGAGAAACAGCAGCAACTTTGGCGTCAGCCGTTTTTTGCCCCGGCTTTACTGCTGATGCAGCTGGAGCTACAGCTGCTACCGGTGAAGGTGTTACCTGTGCCTTTTGTTCACCTGTTTTTTCTGCCTCAACAGGTGCGGCATCACGGGCCGGTAACGGCTGTTTTACTACCTGAGGTGGAGGTTGGGGAGCCGGTGGTTGTTCCTGGGGCCGAATCAGGCCGGTAAAGAAGTAGAGATACCCGAACCCGCCCAACAGGAGCAACAACAGCACTACCATACCAGTCTGACGACCTTTCTCCTGGGGTTGAACCTGTGTCTCGCCCTCAGTCGCCTCGTTATTAAACTTTGAATCCATACTATACACCTCCGTAAATGCTGAATCTGCGGGACTGCAAGAAGCTATGCATGGGAAAACGTCCAGCACACAACCTCCGGCCCCTCACTATCAAGCTAGTCTTTTTTTGCTGCCTGTGCTTCAGCTATAACCTTTTGTGCCATATGGGTCGGCACCTCTTCGTAGTGTGAAAACTCGGTACTGAACAGACCACGGTCACTGGTCATGGATTTCAGGTCATTGGAGTAGGCCAACACCTCTGACATCGGAACTACTGCCTTAATTGTCTGGGAGTTTGCATTGGGTTCAACACCAACCACCTTACCACGCCGGGAGTTAAGGTCACCAATCACATCCCCCATATTTTCGTCCGGCACTGTCACTGCCAGATTAACTATCGGCTCAAGTAGTACCGGTTTGCACTGTTCCATTGCCTTTTTAAATGCCAGGGAACCAGCAACCTTGAAGGCCATTTCCGATGAATCAACCGTATGAAATGAGCCATCATACAGAGCGACCCTGAAGTCAACCACCGGATAGCCTGCCAGGAATCCTTCAATTGCTGCTTCCTGAATGCCCTTATCAACGGCCGGAATATACTGACGGGGAACCACGCCACCGACAACCTTGTCATCAAAGATGTAACCTTCGCCACGTCCGGTGGGGCCCATCTCGATCCAGCAGTCACCGTACTGACCTCGTCCGCCTGACTGTTTCTTGTACTTGCCCTGGACCTTGGCTGTCCCGCGAATGGTTTCAAAATACGGCACCTTGGGAGTCTTCAGTACCACATCCACGTTAAACTTACGCTTCATTTTTTCAACAATCACATCCAGATGCACCTGCCCCAGACCGGAAATAATAAACTCCTTGGTCTGAGGATCACGGTGCGACTCCAGCGTCGGTTCTTCCTCAATCAAGCGGTGCAGGGCGTTGTGAATCTTATCTTCATCTGCCTTGGTCTTTGGCTCAATGGCATAGGAAATCACCGGCAGCAGTTGCTTGGCCGGCTCGTAGACAACCTGCTTGGCTGGATCACAAAGCGTATCACCGGTGACCGTTTCCTTGAGCTTGGCAACGGCGACGATATCGCCAGCAAAGGCCTGCTTAAGCGGTTTCTGCTTCTTACCTTCCAGCTCATAGATCTGACCAATCCGCTCCTCTACCCCTTTACTGGCATTATAGATGGTGGAATCAGAATTAAGGGTACCGGAGTAGATCCTGAAGATGGTGATCTTACCGGTATAGGGGTCTGAAGTAGTCTTGAACACCAGTGCGGAGAACGGCTCTTTTTCATCCGGCCCACGCTCCACCAGATCGCTATTTTTAGGATTGGTGCCAACCGCCTTGGTACGATCCAACGGTGATGGCAGAAAATCGCAGACCGCCTCCAACAATTGACGTACGCCAACGTTCATGGTGGCAGAGCCGCACAGTACCGGTGTGAAGGTGTTGCGCATGGTGCCGACCCGCAGACCATCCAGAATTTCCTCTTCAGTCAGTTCACCGGTTTCCAGATATTTTTCAGTCAGGGCATCGTAGGCCTCAGCCACGATCTCGATCATATGTTCCCGCAGACGCTGGGCCTCATCCAGATAGTCTGCAGGAATCTCAATCTCCTGACAGCCACCGGAACCATCCTTGGCGTACTTGCAGGCTTTCATCCTGATCAGGTCAACCACCCCTTCAAAGGACTCTTCTGCACCGATCGGCATCTGAATAGCGACGCCGCGGGCCTTGAGGCTTTTTTCCATATCATCGATGGCACGCAGGAAGTTTGCCCGTTCCTTATCCATCTTGTTCACAAAGGCGATGCGGGGGATTTCAAACTCATTGGCCCATTCCCAAACTTCTTCAGTCTGGACTTTGACACCAGAGATCGCGGAAAGAATTACTACCGCACAATCAAGTGCCCGCATACAGGCACGGGTATCACCAATGAAGTCACCGTAACCGGGGGTATCAACAAAGTGAATCGAATGACCATTCCACTCACAGTGGTCAAAGGCGGACGAAATTGAGATCTTGCGCTTTACCTCTTCAGGCTCAAAATCCATGGTTGAGGTACCGTCATCAACCCGGCCCAGACGATCAATCATGCCGGTGTTGAACAGAATCGCCTCAGCCAGCGACGTCTTGCCGGCCCCACCGTGTGCTACAATTCCCAGATTACGAATCTTTTCCGTTGGATACGTCCCCATGCGCTGCCTCCTTGTCTACGTTGATAGGTGCATGACAACTTTCAGGAATTACCGGTTACGCTCGTACAAAATCCTCAATCCCTCCAGAGTAAGAAATTCATCGACCTCGTCGATAGTCTTTGATTCCGGTGCAATCAGGGCTGCCAGGCCACCGGTGGCCAAAACCCGTGACTGATCACGACTCTCTTGCTTGATCCGCTCCACAATACCATCCACCAGCCCCACATACCCGTAAAAAATGCCGGATTGCATTGAGTTGACCGTGTTTTTGGCTATGGCCTGGGGAGGACGACAGATATCAACCCGAGGCAGTTTGCTGGCACGCTGAAACAACGCCTCAAGCGAGATAGCCAGCCCAGGTGCAATGGCACCACCGCAGTATTCCCCCTTGGCATTCACATAGTCAAAAGTAGTCGCCGTGCCAAAATCAACGATGATCAAAGGGCAGCGATGCTTTTCATATCCAGCCACGGCATTCACGATCCGGTCTGCACCCACTTCGCGGGGATTGTCATACTGGATCTGCATGCCGGTCTTGATACCGGGACCAACCACATAGGGGGGCAATGCAAAAAAGTCACGGCAGAGTGATTCAAGAACGCCAGTCAAGGGAGGAACCACAGATGAGATGATTATAGCCTTGACCTGGGTAAACGAAAGCGAGGCCAGGGAAAAAAGACTGTTCAACATGACCCCATATTCATCAGAAGTACGGGATTTATCAGTTGAAATACGCCAGTGACGCACCAACGCCTCACCATCGTAGATACCAAGCACAATATTACTGTTGCCAACATCAATAACGAGGAGCAAACGGTTCTCCTTTCATCCCGACTTTACTCAGACAACGGTGACATCACCGCTCAAAATCCGCTCAACCCGCCCATCAGGAAGTTTCATCAACAAGGCACCGTCATGGTCAATCCCCATAAAAGGCCCCTGTAGTGAATGGGATCCCACCTCTACCTGCACCTCACGTCCAAAGGCATTGCAGTAGCTGGCCCACTCTTCCCGCACCGGGCCAAACCCTTCCTGCTGAAAACGTCGGTATTCCTGATCAAGCTCACGCAACAAGTGAACTACAAATGTCTGGCGGGCTATCGGAGAGCCGGTCTCAAGCATCAACGAAGTAGCCGGTGTACGCAAATCCGGGGGGAACTGATCAGCACGCATATTGAGATTAACCCCGATCCCCAGGATCACGAAGCCAACCCGATCAGTCTCGGCGTTCATTTCATTCAGCAGTCCGGCAACCTTGCGCCCGTTCATCAACAGATCATTGGGCCATTTGATGGCCGGTTGCAGACCGGTGGTTATCTTAATGGCACGGGCAACAGCTACAGCGGAAAGAAATGTCAATTGCGGCGCTTCATAGGGCGGCAGCTCTGGACGCAGCACCACAGAACAGTAGAGATTTACCCCGGCTGGGGACTCCCAGCGCCGCCCAAGGCGTCCCTTACCTGCCAACTGTCGTTCAGCCAGCAGCACCGTGCCATCCTCTGCACCCTGTTCAGCCAACAAAAAGGCATCGGCATTGGTAGAACCGGTCTCGCCACAATAGACAACACGGCGACCGATCAGGCAGGCAGTTCCCAGAGCGTCCCGTACACAGAACTCATTCAGCAGGTCTGGCTCAGTAGCCAGACAGTACCCTTGAGAAGGAATTGCATCAATCCGGTAACCGGCTGACCGCAAATTGACAATCTGCTTCCAGATGGCAGTACGGGACACACCTAATTCACAGCTCAACAGCTCTCCAGACACAACTCCGGCACCCCTCAGAAGCTTTAGCAAATCCGCTGTTGCTGTGCGCCGGGGCATAGACATCAATCCAACAACATGGAGATATCCATTGCCCGTGGTGAATGGGTCAAGGCTCCGATAGAAATAATATCAACACCGGTCTCCGCAATGTCCCGAACCGTAGCAAGATTGACACCGCCAGATGCCTCCACCAGTGCCTGCCCGTTGATCAGTCCGACACAGTGTCGCATGGTGTCGCAATCCATATTATCCAACATGATAATATCGGCACCGGCAGCCAGTGCTTCCCGCACCTGCTCAACCGTTTCAGTTTCAATCTCAATCTTCAGGGTGTGAGGTATATAGGCACGGGCTCGGCGAATCGCCTCGGTAATCCCCCCTGCAGCCGCAATATGGTTTTCCTTGATCAGGATACCATCATACAGGCCGGTACGGTGGTTGATCCCGCCACCTACCCGTACGGCATACTTTTCCAGTACCCGCAAACCGGGGGTAGTCTTACGGGTATCAACAATCCGGGCCTTGGTCCCCTGAACAGCCTGCACATAACAGGAGGTTAGCGTGGCAATGCCGGACATCCGCTGCAGTAAGTTAAGCGCCACCCGCTCACCTTGCAGTAACTGGGCTGCATCACCGGACATCCGTGCCAGCACTGCCCCTTTTTCAAGGACCTGACCGTCATGACAACAGGCTTCAAACACAATAGCAGCGTCAAGCAGATTAAAGACCCGGGTAGCCACACTGATTCCAGCTACCGTCAAAGATTCTTTGGCAACAAGCCTTGCTGTAGCTGCGCGAGGTTCCGGGACCACTGCCTGGGTAGTCAGGTCACCGGTGTGGATATCCTCCCGCAGGGCATTTTTAATAATATCATCAAAGGTCAGCATCACACCTCATCCCATCATAGAAAATTGCATGCTTGTATACCACACCTCTCCCACCCCCGCAACCGCATTCAAGCTGGTTTTCATTGAGTATCAAGGGTGTATAGTAACTGTATACAATTATCAATTGACAATCGCCACTGCGGCCCTTAAAGTAAGGCGCTTAAAATTTAATTAGCTTCAAGGGGGATTCCGATGAACGGGCGCATTATTACCTTCTTTGCAGCGGCTATTGTCATGATGATGACAGTTTCCGTGCAGGCCAAGGACATCAAGTTCAGTTTCAAGAACGCCTCAGCCGTTGTCTTCAGCCACGACACACACCTTGCAAAGAACAAGGACTGCAAGACCTGCCACAGCGCAATTTTCAATCTTTCCAAGAAGCGTACCTATTCCATGGCAGAAATGGAGAAGGGCCTTTCCTGCGGTGCCTGCCATAACGGCAAAAAGGCATTCAGTGTTGCGACTGAAAAAGATTGCAGCAAGTGTCACCACGGTACCCCCAGCGCTATTACCTACCGTATCCCTGCCGGCAACGCCATGTTCAGCCACGACTCACACGTTAACGGCAAAGGGCTCGGCTGCAAGAGCTGTCACAAAGGCGGTCCAATCCGCCGTGGTGTCAGCATGGCTGAAATGGAAAAAGGTAAATCCTGTGGTTCATGCCACAATGGGAAAACTGCTTTTACCGCCGCTGCAAACTGCGGTTCCTGCCACCGTGGCTTGGCTACCAAGACCCTTAAGTACAAGTCTAAGCCGGTTAACGATGCGGTATTCAGCCATGATTTCCACGTTCAAGCTTACAAGTGCGGCGATTGCCACACCAAGAAGTATGATTACCGTCAGGGTTCCCGCAAGGCAACCATGGCCGATATGGCAAAAGGCAAATCATGCGGCAGCTGCCACGATGGCAAGACCGCCTTTGCCTCAACCGGTGATTGCAATAAGTGCCACGTTGGCTACAAGCCAGCAAATCTGACCTTTAAAAACAGCCGTGGCACCGTGGTTGGTTACTTCAGCCATGACTTCCATACTGCAGCGTATCAGTGCAGCGACTGTCACACCAAGACCTTCCCCTATGGTGGAGGCAAGCGGATGACCATGGCAGATATGGCCAAAGGCAAATCCTGTGGCGCCTGCCATGATGGCAAGACTGCCTTCTCGGTTTCCGGAAGCTGCGCCAAGTGCCACAAAAAATCCTGACCATCTCAGCAATGGCTTGACAAAAAAAGCGCTGCCCGTACGGGTAGCGCTTTTTCAAATTCAAACTAGCCGAGTGTTACCCACCCGAATCAGATCAGCTAAAACATACTATACCGATTACTTCCGGTAGTAATCGTCACAACTTGGTCATTCGAGCCCCACCATCAACTAAGTAGATAGAGGCGGTGTCATGCCCGCCTCTATCTCTATCAATCCCATAAACATCAATTAGTCGTTACGGATGCTTCGGTAGAGACTACGGTTCCAGCAGGATAAACAGGTGCGGTTCCTGCAGGGTAAACGGCTTCAACCTGATAGTAATTAATAGCCCCTGAAGTGAATGACGTGGTGTCAGTGTAACTTGCCACGGTAATACCGGTTGCTATTGCTGTTTTACCAGCGATACCAGCCGAAGAGACCGCACCACGGTACACATTATAGCTGGTAGCATTAGGGATGGCAGTCCAGGCCAACACATTCTGAGAAGAAATGACAGACCCGGTTAGAGTAAATGAAGTCAGGCTAGCACTCACCTCAGTGGATGGGCTTGATTGACCACTGTCGTTCAGGGCAGTCACCTGATAATAGTACGTTGGGCCTGCAAAGGACGTTGAATCAGTATAACTTATCCCACTGACACCGGCTGTCAAAAGAGTTTTCGTTGTAATGCTGCCTGATACAGTACCCCGAAATATAACATAGTTCGAAGCTCCTGAAGAGGCGGTCCAGCTCAATGTTATCGGTCCGGTCGAAGTAACCGTCAACCCGGTTGGTGTAGTAGGGGCCTGAGATGATCCACACCCTGAAACCAACATCAAAACAAGCAAAACAAATGAACCTAAAAACGTTTTAAACATCTTAATCCTCCCGAAAACCCTTATAGAATATTACAACTGGTCTGGTTCTGGAAAACGAGACCGCCTGTCCACCACAAAACTGCTACCCTTGTTACCTTTGGCCAGCTTCTTCAACTCTGCAGCAACTTCAGCAACTCTGGCAGCGTGGCTGATACTGGGGGAGTCCGTCGGCACAATCGCGATGGAAATCCCTAAAATTGGCATCTGATCCTTTTCTCCCTTACGGTTCAAGGCATGATAATAACCGCGCTGCTTGGTATCCTCATCAAACAGGGTCTGCACAATCTGGTCAAAATGGTTGATAACAGTAGTACAGACCTGTTCTGACCGTTCACGCGGGACGATAAAGACAAAATCATCCCCCCCCACATGTCCACAGAAACCACCGCCTGACTCACGCACCGCATTGGACATGATCCGGGCCAGCATCCTGATCACTTCATCACCATGGGAAAAACCAAAAACATCATTGTACGGCTTGAAGTGATTGATATCAACGTAGCAGACAGCCAGAGGCAACCCCAGCGAATCCTCAATTGCCCGATGGATTGAGGTATTACCCGGCAGCCGGGTCAAGGGATTATTGTCAAAGATCCGCTTGATACGTGATAGTGAAAGCGTAATCCTGCTAACCAGTTCAGCAAAGTTAAGTGGCGTTACTACAAAATCATCAAGGGGAAAATCGTCCCAGGATTCCTGTTCAGTACCGGGTGGGAAAATGCCGATAATCGGGATGGGGCTGAAGAAGCTGTCACCACGTACCATGCAGAGCATGTCGTGGCACCCGACACAGGGGGAGGAAAAATCAACAATGATCAGATCGGGCGGATCAGAGTAAAAGGCCCCCAGGGCAGCAGCGGTTTTTTCCACCACCATGACCTGATAGCCTTTGCTTTGCAGGCGCAACTGCAACAGCGAGGAGAGCTGTTCCTGGCTTGATATGAGAGCAATTCTAGGCAACGGCGGCACTGGCCAGCTCAAGACTGAAGTTCTTTACTTCCACCAGCTTATCTTCCAGCTCCACTACAATTTCCTGCAATAAAGACTCTTCCAGCTTCAACTGATCCCAGGCAAGCTGCTGAATCGGTGGTACATAAGAGTCACCACTATCACCAAAACCGCTGGCCTTGATCAGCACGTCAGCCAAGTGGACAACGGAAGTTTTTATCCGATGATCCTCTGAGCCGGCCACGTTATGATGGTAGGCGATCGGCTCGGAAAGTTTATCCGGCAGGAACCAGCTTTTGGAAAGCCACCCCCCCACCTCTGCGTGGTCCGTATCCAGAACCGCCTTTTCAGCATCACTTATATAGAGATCATCCAGTTTGATTCTGCTCCGGATTTCAGGCATCTGCTCAGCACATTTGAGGCCGATAATGACCTTACCTATGTCATGCAGCAGACCGGCAGTGGTAATTTCCTCCACCTCAGGCAAAGCCAGTTTACGGGCGATAATTCCAGCCGCAGTGGCGGTGCCAAGGGAGTGTTCCCACAAGCCGACACTGTTTTTCTCCATAATCTCAAAAATTGACGATGACAGCGCCAGGGATTTGACCACATTGACTCCCAGCAAAATCATGGCATTTGATATGGTGGAGACACGGTAAAATCCATAGGACGGGGAGTTGGCCAGCCGCAGGATCCGGGCTGAGAGTACCTGATCAGCGGATACAATCCGCGCCATCTCTTGAACTGACGACTTATCATCATTGGAAAGGGAATTCAGCTTATTAATGACACCAGGCAGCGTTGGCAGCGTCTTGGTGTCCATGATGATCTTCTTAAGATCACTCCTCCGTTCGTCCACCGTCATCTCCCATTGCCGCAGTAAAATGAGTACGATACACCTCAAACAGGGTGGCATTGTAACGATTATCCATGGTCTTTGAGAATCGCTTTTCAAGATCAGCCAGCTGTTCCGTCAGACCACGATCACCCTCCTGCCAGACCGGATGCCCCTCCACATACAACGATTGCACCCCCATCTGCTGCAGGCGGCTGATAAGCGAGTCTGACAGTTCTGTCCCTTTGCCGCAGATCGGCATGCCGGTTGGACTGTCATTTTTAAAAATGTCCCGGGCCAGCACCATTTCGGCAGCTGCCAGATTAAGCGGTATCTTCTGCATAATCGCTACCAGTCTCCCTTTACGATCTGTACAGTAACAGGGGCACAATACTAGGAAATGTACCCATGAATGTCAAACGCCATATAGATTTATAAACGTTATTTTTGTGGCCTGCCCCGCCCCAAAAGTACCACACCTGTCTTAGTATTCATAATTACCTTACGACCAACATGCCCGCCAAGGTCGGAGGCCACCACCATTATCCGCCACTCCTCAAGTTGCGTCATGGCCAACTCAATATTCCTGGCACCAATCGGACAGGCGGCACTACTGGTGGCAAGCAAGTTAGCACCACCAAAGACTTTTGCTACAAGATGCTGTTTACGGGCACCAATGGCAAGGACATGTTCCAGTAAACGCTCCATGGCGATATTACCGTATTTGGGCGTTGCCAACCCCTCACCGTTCCAGAGTGGCAGCATAAAATGGTTCATGCCCCCACCGCCATGCACCTGATCCCATAAACAAACGGCCACACAGGAGCCCAATACGGTGGTAATTTCACATTCATCGGCAGCAACATGGGTTGCGCCGGGAAACAGAAAGTGCTTCGCAATGTTCACCCCAGCAGGCTCAGTCATCTTACTTCTCATCCATCTGGTCGAACAGAAACAGATTACCCCCTTCGGCAAAGGTAACTCCGTCAGTATTGTAAGAAGCGGCAGGAAGCCTGACGGTAAAGAGCGAACCGACTCCAGAGGTGCTGTTAACCTGTATCTCTCCCTGTAGCAGATCAATCAACGACTTGACCACACTCAACCCCAACCCATGCCCAAGATGTGCCCGGGTTGGACCACTATCCAGCTGCACAAAACGATCAAAAATCCGCTTTAAATCCGCCTCAGCAATACCGATCCCCTGATCCTGAACCTGAATAACCAGCACTTCATCAGTCTGTTCGAGCTGCACCACCACTTCACTGCCCGAACCGCTAAACTCAATCGCATTAGCAATCAGGTTAGCAACTATTACCTGAAGTTTCTGGGAATCAGTGGGAAAGTACAGCAGCGTATCCGCCTCTGCTCCGCCAACTGCAAGACGGACCGAGAGATGCTTGTCAGCAGCGTGGGTACTGAAGTTATCCAATACGCCCCGTACAACAGAGGTAACATCAACATGTTCTATACTCGGCATTGTTTCGCCAGCCTCAAGTTCTGCTGCAACAAATATGTTACGCAACTGGAAATCCAGATAAAATGCCTCGGAAAAGATCATGGAAACCAGTTCACTCACCTCTGGTTTTTTAACAATACTCGCCAGTTGTGAGGCCAAGCCAATAATCGCATTAAGTGGATTATTAATTTCATTGCGAATATTAGAAAGAAAATTACTCTTCAGCGCCTCTGATTCTTCCAGCTTACGGTTCATATCAACCAGCTTGCGATTAACCACAGACAGGTCATTCAAAGACTTGCGACTTTGATCAAGCCGAAATTCCAACTCCTCAACTAACTGTTCGTCACTTAGATTCTGCATATAATCCCCCCTGCAACCAACGCTAAGCCCCCAGTAATCTCAACTATAGCACCCTTTCAACCAATAACAAGCATGCCCATCATCGCTGCAGGTAACGGAACACCAGACGACGTTCGATCACAAAACGGACCCCAAGCGGGATCAAGACCGCCAAAAAGATCAGGCCACAACCAGACCATTCACGCAGTGTCAACCTCTCTCCCAACACAAAAAAACCGGCCAGCAGGCTCCAAACCGGATCAAGCGTATAGACAAGCCCGGCCTGGGTAGGTGTTACATAGCGTTGATACTTGTTTTGCAAAGTAAAGCAGACCACGGTAGGAAAAATGGCACAATAGACGATTGTGCCAAAAGAGAGCAGCCCCAGTGAAAATGACGGCGTCGGAACAAGCAGTGCGGTCACTGCTGCCATCAATGACACAACACAGAACTGTACCAGCGAAACCAGCCAGACATCTTCATCCTTCAAGACCTTTGAAACGGTAATGATATGAATTGCGATAAAAAAGGCGCAGAGGGTAGAAATCGTATCCCCACGGTTGAACCCGGCGCCGCCACCTCCAGCCAGCAGGGCAATTCCCAGCGAGGCAAGCACAATTCCGGCGATGTTGAGACGACCGACCCGGTCCTTCCAGACCGTACGGGCAATCAGCGGAATAAACAGCACAAACAGATTATTGATTACACCGGCACGAGAGATACTGGTCCCCTGCACCCCTGCGACAAAGGTCAGGTTGGTAATTCCAAGGGCAAAACCAACAACGGCTCCCCGCATAATCGTCTGACGGTCAAGCCGGGTAAGTCGAGGCAGACAAAGCAAGCCCATCAGAACTGCTGCCAGCGAAAAACGCAGTAGCACAAAAAAGGGAGGTGGAACCTCCCTGACACCAATCTTGGTAAAAAGAAAGCTACCACCCCAGAAAAACGTAGTCAGAACCAGAAAAAACAGCACTTTTCCCGACGAAGGAGGATGTACTGCGGACACTCCATTATTCACTCGAACCACCTGTTGCCTGTTTTTGCTCAAGCCGCCACTGTTCCGTAATGTCATTCATGATCACGATCATACCGGTAAATTTCTGGCTGATATCCTGCATCCAACGCAGGGAGACCCGATAGCGATGTTCTCCATCACCCGCAGCCAGTGTGGTAAAAAAATTACGTTCCTGCTCATCAGCTGCCAAAAACTCCCCCACCTCATGGCCAAACCAGGGGAACGGTGCATCAGCTGCCCGACCGGAATAGTAATAGCTACCCGCCCTGTTCTTACTTAATAAAAGTTTTGAAGCAGCCTGATTCATCTGGGTAATGCGCAGACGGCTGTTTAACAGAAAAACAGGAATCGGCAGACTTTCAAAAATTGTTAGGAACTGATTTTTTTCATTGGTTATTTTTCGGTTTGCCTGCTGTAGTTCCCTGACCGCAGAGTTCACTGCATCACTACGACTCCATTCGGCACAGAAAGCGATCTCAATACGATCAAAGACCCGCTCAATAAACCGGGCATACTGCCTGAGAACCTGTGGTTCCATTTCCTGGGCTTCAACCAGATCAAGATATGACAGCCGATAATACTTCATAAGCCCCAGAAACATCTCTAGGGTAATGCCCCGTGTACGATGCTTCTGAGCCTCCTGCACACCGAATGCGGCTACAGGATCATGCACAAAATCATCGTCCGGCCCCAGTTCCCAAGGTTCAGCTGATAGCTCAAGCGCTGCGCAGATTGAATCAGTAAGTCCCACAATGGATACTCGCCAAGCCTCCTCAAGCGTTGAGGTATAGCGGGTATAGTCACGCTCAATGGCATAATCCCGGACCCGCCGCATCAGCCACCCTTCGTGTTCCTTTAACAACAGTGCCAACGGCTGCATCATATGCCTCCTCCAAGCAGACAGCTTTCCACAAGGATAGCAGGGAAACACTCATTGACAAGCCAGATCACCACGCCACCGCCAGGCAAGAAGCATCAACATCACACTATTTATCCTAACCGATAATGTTTACGCACCGCTGTTGCAACCTCCCACTGACAGTTCATGCCAGCAGGAAAGACAACCAGATCACCAGCAACCAACTCAATCGGGGCACCATCTTCAGGAGTCACCACCGCCTTACCCTCAAGCAGGTAGCAGACCTCACGCTGCTCATAACGCCAAAGAAATTCAGACACCTCACAACACCAGATCGGCCAGTCAAAAACGCCCAATGTTGCCAGACGTTCGGAAGACGGGTGTTGCTCAATCATAATCGGTAACATCACTCAAGTTCCTTTCTGGTTATCTGCGTATTCAGGCCAATGCAGGGCCAACCAGACCGTATCCTGGCCAGGCAGCGTCCATTCCACGCGGTGGCGGCAATGGGCTGGTAAAAGCATCCACTGGCCAGGCAACAGCCGGTGCGGTGTTTGTTCTCCTTCAATCAGCAGCAAAGCTTCCCCTTTTACCAGCAGTACCCATTCATGCCAGGCCTGATCATACCACTCACCTGCCGCAGTAGCATGCCCCTGTGAGACAATTCGCTCAACCCGAACCCCATCAATGGCAACGAGTGTTTCAAACAACTCTCCTTCAGATGTTTTTGGCACTGCAGTCAATAGACTACCAAAGTTTATCATATTTCATCCCTTTAGGTATAAATTGCGGCAAGCAAATGACTTGCCATTGAATTATTCAGGAATCACGCTACAATAAATGCTATAGTATGCCTTTCCACTCGGAGCATCAAAGGAGTTCTCCAGCATGGCAACAGACCGTGACCTCATTGATAGCCTTGAAGCACTTGAGTCAGACCGTTTTCAGCAGCTAATGGCAGACGAGCGTTTTAAGAACAATCCCCTTTTACCTGAATTTCAACAGCTGCATGAGCTTTATCGCACTCTGACCCAGCGTTCGGAACGGATGATCAAGGAAAAAGCGTATCTGCAGACCCAGTTGGCAAACATGAACCGCTCTCTGGACCTTGCCACCAGAATTGATCCGATGACCGGACTCGCCAACCGTCGAGCCATTATGGAAATGATCGAACAGGAATTCAGCAGAGCCAGCAGACATCAACGGTCGGCTTCCATCATCATGGCTGACCTAGATTACTTTAAAAAGGTTAACGACACCCATGGATTCAACACGGGGGATGACGTATTGGTGGAGGTTTCCAGGGTGCTACGCGGCTGTCTGCGTAATGAAGACATCTGTTCCCGCTGGGGAGGTGAAGAGTTTCTGGTGCTGTTGCCGGAAACCCAGCTTGACGGAGCCCTGGCAGTTGCCAACAAGATCCGTGAATCGGTTGCCATGACCGAATTCAAGGTCAACCGTCCCGGCATTCAGCTTACCATCAGCCTGGGGGTATGCGAGTACAAACCAGAGCAAAATATTTTTGAGGCGATCTCCCGGGCTGACCAGGCCTTGTTCCAAGCAAAACTGGGGGGCAGAAATAGGGCCATTGTAGCAGCCTAGTGAAACCTGGCAGTTACTGCAACGCCCCACTTTTATTCAGCACTATAAATAGTGTTTCAGCCACCTGTCGATAACCGGCAGCATTGGGATGGATTGGGTCAGACTTTAACGAACGGTCTGACAACACACGCTTCAATACATTACCTTCGTAGGGTATACTGGCATCTTTTGCTATTTTTTCATACCATTCCGGTACTTCAAGCCCAAACCCCAGGCGTGGTACCCCGATCAATACCACTCCAACACCCCGCTTTCTGATTATCTGCACCATAGCCCGCAGATTCTGTTCTGCCTTGCTATCATCCATTCTGCGCAAGAAGTCATTACCGCCAAGACACAAAAGCACCAAAGCCGGCTTTTCCTGTTCAAGAAGTTCCGGCAGGCGAGCCAAACCAGCTTCAGTCACCTCGCCAGGCACCCCGGCATTGAGAATACGTCGGCCACTCATGCGACTCAACACAGCCGGATAGCTCTCTTCAGTAGCAGCACCAGTGCCAGCAGTCAGGCTGTCGCCAAAAGCCAACACAACTGCATCGGCAGGTAGCGGTTGCAACGTCGGAGTAGAAGAACAACCGAAAAACAAAAGCAGGCTACACAGGGACCATACAACAACTCTATAGCTCATTACCTGCCTCCTTCCGAGACCCAAACTGGTAACAGCAAACTGCTTCTGCTGGACAAGCTAAGAGTAACACGGTATTACTCCACCCGATACAGCAGACTCTTTACTTTATTTTACGTAAGTATGCATTTTCTACTTTACAGCCTTCCGGGGAGCATCTGATATGAATCTGCCTTTTCCCTTTTGCTTGTTCATCATGGCGTTTGTGTCTGTTCTCTGGGCAAACAGTGCCCCTGCACTTGAGATTATCCCCTTCCGCACAACAAACCTCAACCCGCTGATACAGATTTACGGATTACCGTCAGAGACCTCATCCACAGTGCTTGCCGCAGGCAGTTCCCAGCTGCAGCTGACCCAGGATATTGCCAGTCTGTACAGCACCAAGAGCACAGCCAATGAGCAGATCCTGCTGGATGGTGAACTCTATCGCTGGACCCTGGCTGGGCGCTATGGCATAATCGACAACCTTGAACTGGGTGTCGAACTTCCGGTTATTCTCCAGGGAGGCGGTTTTCTGGATGGATTCATCATGGATTGGCATAGAATATTCGGATTCCCCCAGGGGGGCCGCGACACAGCCCCAAAAAATAAACTTCGTTATTATTACAGTAAAAACGGCATCAAACAGCTTGATGTGAGCCACGCCTCCGGTGGCATAGGAGACCTCAGCATCTTAGGCGCCTACCGGTTGTTTGAACAGCAGACAGATACGGATCATGACACCCTTGCACTGCGCAGCCAACTCAAGCTGCCCACCGGTGACAGCGCCAGCCTGCGGGGGAGTGGCGGTGTTGACATTGCCCTGTTCCTCAGCGGCGCCATGAATCGCCGGACAGAGTGGGGCATGCTGGGTCTTTTTGCATCAGCTGGGGGGATGTACACCAGTGATGGCGACATACTGAAAAACCAGCGTGAAAACTTTGTAGGCTTCGGCACCACCGGGTTAGGCTGGTCACCGGCTGACTGGATCAGCTTCAAGGCACAGTGTTCACTCACCTCTGCGTTCTATAAACAAAGCTCACTTGCTGAATTGGGAAAGGCTACCGCCCTGCTCACCACTGGCGGGGCACTCAAACTGCCAGGCAACTATCTGCTTGATATCGGTATTGGCGAGGATATCGCAGTAGCCACAGCTCCTGATGTCACCTTTCATTTGGGCCTAAGTAAAAAATTCTAACGCCATGTTTTTGTTTATTGCACCTATCTAACATCACCCAACTCTTTTAAAAAACACAACTTGCGGCTGACAAATTTTAACTGAGCATTGCTTGTATGCCAGTATATTTTCGTATATAGTCTCACCTTATTATGCGACGACTCACCCTTCCATTAAACTTGCTATTTTCTGTTATTATTTTAATAACAGTCGCACGAATTCTAGCAAATACTGTCTCTTATAAATTGGAGGCATCCTCCGCAAACCAGCAACCAAAGAGCGTTCAGCAATCAAGCTCGCCCCCCCCCCAGCAGACGCAACTGCAAGGCTTTGCCATTATCCTTGAAAAAGCCCTGTTTGGACCGGCCACCAAAGGGGTACTAACCCCGGCCCTGCAGCCGACTGCAAGCGGACCTCCCCCTGTCTCTCAAAGTGACCTGAGCCTGCTTGGCACCGCCATCGGCTCCCCCCTCGCAAGTTTTGTGCTGGTACGCCGCAACAGCAGCAACGAAGAACGGGTCTTTAAACTTGGCGAAAAGGTCTTTGATCTTGGTACGCTGACTGCTATCAAGAAGGAAACGGCAGAAGTACGCTCAGGATCGCAACTTATCACCCTGCGCCCCCCGTCAGCCCCGGCCGAACCGGCAAAACCTGCCCAATCTGCGACCGGCGTGACCAAGGCGATGGCTGGCGGTTCAGGCATTATTGATCAACGGGCCTTAAATGCAGCCCTTGACAACATTGGTCAGGCCATGACCGATGCCCGCCTGCTGCCCAGCGTCAAAGATGGAAAAGTAGAAGGATTCAAGGTCTCAGAAGTGAAACCCCAGGGGGTCTTTGCTGCCGTAGGCCTCAAAAATGGCGACATTCTGGCAAAGATCAATGAATTCCCCATTGATTCGCCTGAAAAAGCGATACAATCCTTTGTGACCTTAAAAGGGCAGAACCGGATCAAACTTGATCTGATTCGCGATGGTGCTCCAACTTCACTTGCCTATGATATTCGCTAACCCTGGAGGTTGTGCGTGAAACAATTGAAAGTGTTACTGATTGCTCTGTTATTTATGCTGCTCTGCAGCCCACCGCTCCATGCAGCGGCCCAGGGTGTGATCATGAACTTCACTGATGTTGAAATCGGCACCATGGTGAAATTCATCAGCGAACTGACCGGCAAAAACTTCGTCCTAGATGAGCGGGTAAAGGGCAAGGTTTCAGTCTTCTCTCCATCAAAATTGTCACAGGATGAGGCGTTTGCCCTGTTCACCTCCGTGCTGGAACTTAAGGGATTCACCTTGATACAGGCTGGTAAGGTTTACAAGATTGTGCCGACCGGCAGCGCCAAGCAGGCTGGCATGAAACTGGTGGACAAGGAACGGATTCCGATGGGAGACGCATTTCTTGCCAGAGTGTTTCCGCTTACGCAGATATCTTCTCAAGAAGCACTGACCTTCCTGCAGCCGATCATTTCAAAGGAAGGGCATATCGGTTCCTTTGGCCCCGGCAACATGCTGCTGGTGGTGGATGCCGCCTCGAACCTGCAAAAGGTAGCCGACATCCTTTCGCTGATCGACACCCCACAGCGGCGCGAAGGGGCAGAACTGGTCTACCTCAAGCATGGCTCTGCAGAAGGGGTTACCAAGGTTCTGCAGGAGTGGCTTGCAGGGCGTGGAGCCCGCCAGGCAACCAACGGAACGGTACAGTCGGCAGGCAGCGGAGCCGTGCAGGTACTTGCCGATACACGTCTGAATGCCGTGCTGATCTTTGGGCCGGAAAAAGACAAAAAGGATATCCGCTCCCTGATCACCCAGCTGGACGTCACCCCGCCTGAGGCCAGCAGTAAGATCAATGTCTGCTTTCTTGAAAATACTGACGCCACTGAAATGGCTAAAGTCCTTGATGGTGTGGTCAAGGGGATAACAACACAGGCCACCACCGTTCAAGCCGGCACGGCCAACACCCAAAGTTCCCCCTTTGACTCCGGCAAGGTTACCATCACGGCTGACAAGACATCAAATTCGCTGGTTGTCATGGCCTCACCAACCGATTACAACAACTTGAGGCAAGTGATCAAAAAGCTGGACCGACGCAGCAAACAGGTCTTCGTACAGGTCTTGATTGCCGAGATATCCCCTTCGAAATCCAGAAGCCTTGGCGTACAAGGTGGTGCCTTTGCTGTTGGGGCATTGGGCAAATATCTCCAGGGAGGTGGCATCTATGATCCCTTTAACACCTTTGGAAGCATCCTCGGCTCAAGCAGTAGCACGAGTCCGCTAAACACACTGATTGCTGATAAACTGAAAAACACTTCAAGGCCGGTTACCGGGGCAGCTATTCTCCAGGCTCTTGAAACCGAAGGAATGCTCAATATCCTCTCAACCCCCAACATCCTAACCACTGATAATAAAGAGGCAGAGATCAATGTGGGGGAGAACGTGCCGTTCAAGTCCTCCACCACCCAAAGCACCTTTGGCAGCACACAATCCGTTGAACGCAAGGATATCGGCATCAACCTCAAGATCAAGCCCCAGGTCAGCGAAGGGGATTATATCCGTATGGATATCTATCAGGAGATTTCAGCCGTTAAAAACGACAAGGGTGACGCAGTTGACCTGATCACCACCAAGCGCTCCGCCAAGACCAGTGTGGTGGTCAAAGACAATGAAACCATTGTGATTGGTGGCCTGATCCAGGATACAGAAGACAACAACGTCCAAAAAGTGCCGCTGTTGGGCGATATCCCCGGCCTGGGCTGGCTCTTCAAGACCACCACCAAGACCCGCAAGAAGACCAACCTGTTGATCATGCTGACCCCGCAGGTGGTCAAAGATGCCCGTGATCTGGCAACCATAACTGAAGGCCAAAAGGGTAAGTTCGCTGAAGCTGCCAAAGAGTTTGGCCCTCTGAATGTGCAGAACGAGATCTCCGGCAAAGCGATCAAACCGGTTACTCAAGGGCAGGAGAGCCGGCCCTGATGAGTCCCGAGCACACCTTGGACAACCTTAAGAGTGCGGCTGAGCGTCTGAACCTGCCTTTTCTGGAGCGGATTGACGACCAGCAGGCCAACAGCTCGTTACTGGCCAGACTCCCGCTTGCCTTTGCCCGCAGCAAGCTGCTGTTGCCATTGCAGGAAAAAGAGGACCGTCTGCTGCTTGCCGTGAGCAACCCTACGGACCTGCTGGCCCAGGATGAGGTGGCCAAGCTGTACAACCTGCCGCTTTCCGTGCTGGTGGTGCCGCAGGATGAACTGCTGGCAGCAATTAACCGCCTCTACAGCCGCACAGCCGGGTCGGCCCGCGAGGTGGTGGAGAATCTGGCCGATGAAGATCTCTCGGTCATCGCCACCGAACTGGCCCACCCCAAGGATCTGCTTGATTTAAGCGATGAGGCACCGGTCATCCGGCTCCTGAATGCGATCCTCTTCCAGGCGGTCAAAGAGCGGGCCAGCGACATCCATATCGAACCGTTTGAACGGACCCTGGATGTCCGTTTCAGGGTTGACGGCATTCTGCATCAGGTCCTGGAACCGCCCAAGGTGCTGCAGGAGGCGCTGGTGTCGCGGGTCAAGATCATGGCCGCGTTGAATATCGCGGAAAAGCGCCTGCCCCAGGATGGCCGTTTCAAGGTGCTGGTGGCAGGCCATGAGGTGGATATCCGGGTCTCGATCATCCCGACCTTTTTCGGCGAACGGACCGTACTGCGTCTGCTTGACCGCCACAAAGGTATCCTGTCACTGACCGACATCGGGTTTTCCGAGCGGGATCGCGATACCATGCAGCGTCTGATCAGCCGCTCCAGCGGTATTATCCTGGTAACCGGCCCAACCGGCAGCGGCAAGACCACCACCCTCTATGCTGCAGTCTCACGCCTGAACCGCCAGGAAAAAAACCTGATCACCATTGAAGACCCGATTGAATACCAGTTGTCCGGTGTCGGCCAGATACAGGTTAACCCGAAGATTAACCTGACCTTTGCCAACGGACTGCGCTCGATCCTGCGTCAGGACCCGGACATCATCATGGTGGGCGAGATACGTGATGCAGAAACCGCCGAGATTGCCATGCAGGCCTCGCTGACCGGTCACCTGGTGCTCTCCACCCTGCACACCAACGATGCTGCCACGGCGGTTACCCGATTGATGGATATGGGCATTGAGCCGTTTATGGTAGCCTCATCCCTGGCGGGCATCCTGGCGCAACGTCTGGTACGGACCATCTGCCCCCACTGCCGCGAATCCTACCGACCGGAACAGCCGGTTGCCGGGCTGCCGGAACTGCTCTACCGTGGACGGGGCTGTGACCACTGCTTCGGGCAGGGGACTCTGGGCAGAACCGGGATTTACGAGCTGCTGACCATTGATTCCGAGCTGTGTGGCATGATCACCAGACAGGCACCGGCCGGTGAGATCAAGGAATATGCCATTTCCCGTGGCATGCGAACGCTGCGGGAAGATGGTTTTGCCAAAGTAGCCGCAGGGGTCACCACCCTGGAAGAGGTCCTGAGGGTAACCCAGGAAGAGTATGTCGATCTTCCAGTATAGCGGATATTCGTCAGATGGCCGTGAAGCCAGGGGTGTTCTGGAGGCTGACACCCTGCGGGCTGCTCGCGAAGAACTGCGTAGCAAGGGGATCTTGCCAGCGACTATCGTTGAACAGGATACCAAAGCCTCTTCAGGTATCCTGGGCTTAGGCCGCAAGGCGGTTTCTGTTGCCTCACTCGCCCTGTTTACCCGGCGCCTAGCCACCCTTACGGCGGCGGCGGTGCCGATCCATGAAGCACTGGAAGCACTGCACCGCCAAGAGAAGACCGGAGAGTTACGTTCCATCCTGTCACGTCTGCGCAGCCGTCTGGCAGAAGGTTCACCACTTGCCCGTGCCATGTCCTCAGAACCGAAAGTCTTTGGTGAAAGCTATATCGCCATGGTGGCAGCCGGTGAGGCTGGCGGAGCTCTTGAAAAGGTACTGCAGCGCCTGGCCGACTTTCTGGAACGCCAGGAGGAGATGCGCCGTTCAGTCAGCACTGCTCTGGCCTATCCGGGCCTGATGGCGGTGGTGGGCAGCGGTGTCATGCTCTTTCTGCTGACCTTTGTCGTTCCCAAGATCACGGGCATTTTCGCCGACACCAAGGCCACACTGCCGTTTTTGACGGTGGCGCTGCTAACTGTCAGCAACCTGGTTCGCAGCGGCTGGTGGTTGCTGTTGCTGCTGACCGTTGCCGCACTACTGGCCTATCGCCAGCTATCCCTCAAGGAGGCCTTCCTGCAACGTCGCGACCGGTTTCTGGTGTCACTGCCGCTGGTGGGTGGACTGCTGCAGACCCTGGCTTTGGCCCGTTTTTCAAGGGTTTTGGGGCTTTTGCTGGGAAGCGGCGTGCCGCTTCTGCATTCCCTTGAGATCACTTCAGAGGCGGTGGTCAACCGGGCCTACCGCGCTGTCCTGCACGAAGCGGGACGTTCACTGGCAGAAGGAGGCAGTCTCTCCGCCACGCTGGAGCGTTCCGAGCTGTTCCCACCGGTCCTGACCCACCTGATTGCGGTGGGGGAACGCAGCGGCTCTCTGGTTGACAGCCTGGAAACAGCAGGCAGCAGTTTTGAACGGGAGTTTGAGGCGGCAACCGGGCGCTTTATGGCCCTGCTGGAACCGTTGCTGGTGCTGGCGATGGGGCTGATGGTGGGACTGGTGGTGATTGCCGTCCTGTTACCGATTTTCCAGCTGAACGAACTGGTTAAATAGAGGTTTGAAGGGGGAAGAGACCGATGCAAAAAACAACAGTCAACAACCGGCGGGGTTTTACCCTGATAGAAATCATGGTGGTTATCGTCATCCTGGCGCTTCTGGCGGCGCTGGTGGGCCCCAAGATCATCGGCAGATCTGATGATGCGAAACTTGCCGACGCCAAGGTACAGATCCGCAATCTGGAAACCGCGCTCAAACTGTACAAATTGGATAACGGCAACTACCCCACCACGGAACAGGGGATGCAGGCGTTGTTGACCAAACCGACCACCGGACTGATTCCCAAGAACTACCGCCAGGAAGGCTACCTGGAGAGCAAAAAGCTGCCGACAGACCCCTGGGGCAGCGACTACATCTATCTCTCCCCCGGTGAGCATGGCGATTATGATCTTTGCAGTCTTGGCAGTGATAGTGTCAAGGGGGGCGAAGGTAAAGGTGCCGACATCTGCAACTGGAACATCCAGTAAGCATACCGGACAGCACTGCCCCACCGGTATGATGCGGCCCTTGAACGCAGGTTTTACCCTGCTGGAACTGATTGTGGTGCTGCTCCTGGTGTCGCTGATCGCTGCACTGATATTTCCGCGTCTGCCTTCAAGCCAGGCATCAGATCTGCGCAATTCTGCCCGTCAGCTGGCAGTCCTGATGCGCTATCTTGAAGAACGAGCGGTTGCAACAAAGAAGACCTACTACTTGTACATCAACCTTGATGATGACCGCCTGACTGTCAGCCGGAAAGGGGCGGTCGGCAATGAAAACGGGCAGGATGACGACCCATTCCTGAAACGTCAGCCGCTGATGAAAGGTATCCGCGTCAGTGACATCACCACGGATCAACTCGGCAAAATCAGTACCGGAGAGGCGTTGATCAGCTACGGCCCCGGTGGCCGCTCGGCCCCCATGCTGCTGCATCTGGTTGCACCCGACAACAGCTACTTCACCATTCAGGCACTGCCGGTCAGCGGCTCAGTCAAGGTCGCGTCAGGATATCAGGAGACAATCCAGTGAAGAGCCGGGCATCCAACGGTTTTACCCTCCTTGAGGTGCTGGTGGCCCTGGCGCTGGTGGCCGGTGTGCTGACAAGCTCCGTTGTGGTCTTTAACCGACAGCTTTCACTGGTTGTGCGTGATCGGGAAGAGACCTCGGCCATGCTCTTGTGCCGAGCCAAGCTTGAAGAACCGGGCTTCCTCACGTCACTCAAGGCCGACGGTTCATTTGCCCCGGAACATCCAGACATGACCTGGAAACGCGTGGAACTGCCCTCAAACTACCCGGGACTGCGCCGTTTTACGCTCACGGTCTCCTGGCAGCAGGGCCGCCGCAATCTATCCCTGGTGACCTATGACCGTAAATAATCGTCGCGGGTTTACCCTGCTCGAACTGCTGATCGGTCTTGCAATTGCGACGCTGATTATTGCCGCCGCCTACACTACGCTGTTCTCCCTTAACCGGGCCCATGATGCCGCCTCCCAGGGTATGGAACAGCGTCGGGTTCTGCGCGCCACCCTGGATATGCTCCGCCGTGAACTTGCGTCACTGCGCTATTTTTCGGACGACACCCGTTTGCGCTTTGTGGTGGAAGACCGGGACTATTTCAGCAAGCCTGCCTCAACCCTGACATTCAGCACCCTGGCTGCCCCGACCCCAGCGCCGGTATCCGATCAGCTGCGTGTACGTTACCGCATCGACACCTCCCGGGAGCGGCTTAGCCTGACCAAAGCCAGCCAGGACCTGTTGCTGGCAGGGGATGAACCCAAGGCCTATCCCCTGCTGGATGAGTTGGAAGGCTTTCTGGTGGAATGCTCGGATGGCAACCGCTGGCTGAAGACCTGGGACACTGAACTGACCAAATCACTGCCCAAATTGATCCGGGTCACCATCACGCTGCGTGAAGCAGGCCAAACGGTAGCGTACCAGGCCACGGTCAAGCCAAGGATTACGTCACGATGAACGGCAAGCGCGGGTTTGCACTGGTCATAGCCCTGGTGGTGACAGCGCTGGTCACCGCTCTCGTGGTCACCTTTATCAATGAAGTCTATCTTGAGACCGGCACACACCACAATGCCGTTGCGGCCCAACAGGGCAGCCTGTTTGCCGAAGGGGGCATCACCGGCGCGCTGCAGCTGCTTACAACAACCACGTCAAGTCAGTCATACAGTTCACTGAATGATATCTGGGCAAAACCGCTTGCGTTTGACGAAGAGCGGGGGGCTTTGCGGATCACAATCGAAGAGGAAAACGGCAAGCTCAACCTGAATCTGATTGCACTGCCAAACGGGCAATTCAATCAGGAGTACAAAGGTATCGGACAACGGCTGCTGATACGCCTCAAGCAGCCGACTGATCTGCTGGACAGTCTGGCAGACTGGATAGATGCCGACGACAGCCCCCATCCGGGTGGTGCCGAATTAGCCTGGTATCAGGGACGGAAAGTGAAGTACCGTCCACGCAACAAACCGCTTGAAACCTTTGAAGAGCTGAACAGAATACGAGGTTTCACCCCGGAGCTGGTTGAGCAGTTGCGGCCGTTTACCACCGTGTATGGGGATCAACCCGGCAGCACCACTGCTGCCCCGATCAACATCAACACGGCGCCGCGGGAAGTCTTGCTGGCACTGGATGAGGGGATGACCGAGTCTCTGGCAGAGCAGATCATTGCCTACCGGCTGACAACACCTTTTAAGACTCCGGCGGAACTGGTCAAGGTTCCCGGCATGCAAACCATTGCCACGGCCCTGCAAACCCGTATTGTGACCAAAGGCTCGGTCTACCGGATCCGTTCCGAGGCCACTGTCAACGAGGTTACGCGCACCATTGAAGCAGTAGCCCGTGTCAACGGCGGGACATCCACCATCATCTACTGGCGGGAGTATTGAGACCATGATCATACATGTCATTCAACTGCATGAATCCGGCTTTACCCTTGGCAGATTCCGACATGCCGGCAGGGAACTGGTGCCGCTTACCGCTATCCGACACCAGGCAGAGAACCGGGAAGAGCTGGTCAGCAGATTACAGGAGGCTCTGACTTCTGTCACAAAGGGCGAGACCAGGACGATCCTGTCCATCCCCCCACGCCTGCTGAGCCTGCGCGAACTGCAGCTTCCCATCACTGATCGGGCAAAAATCCGGGCTATCCTTCCCTTTGAACTGGCAGGGGAAACCGCCCAGGATGACGCCAGCATTGTCTGTGATGCGGTGGCACTGGCAGGGGGAGGCCAGCTGGCAGGCTGGGCAGCACAGGGGCAGATTGAGGACCTGATCACCACCCTGACTGAGGTAGGGGCTGAACCGGAGATCGTCACCGTCTCCTGCCTGCACTGGAATCTGCTGCTGCCGCCTGACTCCACAGAGACCGTGGCGATCTGCGACAGTACCGCCGTCACCGTCTGCTGCCAGGACCAGCTACTGTTCTGCAGAACCTTGAACAACAACAGCGACGACATTAAACGGACGCTTGCCACGCTGGAGCTGACCCATAACCTGCAGGTAGACCGGGTCCTGCTCCTTGACCCGCTGTTGCAGCCTCTTGCCTCAACGTCAGAGCGGGTTATTGAACTGTTTCCCCTGCCAGATGCATTGAAAGCACCGGTATCACAGGATGGGCTGGCTCCGCTGGCTCTGGCTGCTCCCTTTGCCGCAGCGTTGGCGGTCTGTTTTGGAGAACCGTTCAATCTTCGCAGCGGGCCATTGGCCTGGAAGCAGAAAAACAGGCGTTTATTGCGAGCGTTTCGTCTGCCGCTGATACTGGCCTGTATCGCTGCCATTCTGCTGCTTGCAGAGGCAGGCACCCGCTGGTACCTGCTCTCACGAGATATCGCGTCACTGAACAGCTCCATCAGCAAGATCTACCGGGAGAGTTTCCCGAACCGGAAGAAAGCGGTGGACGAGGCCGCGGAACTGAAGGCTGAAATTCGCCGGCTTGAGGGCACCAGCCTCAGCCCCACCATTCTGCCGTTCCTGCGTCTACTGACTGAACACAAGGGCTCAGAAATCACCGGATTCAGTGAAGTCGACTATGATGGAACCAGCTTTAAAGTTAAAGGCGATGGCAGGACCAGTGCCTCGATCAGCGCAATGCGACAAAAGCTGCTAACAGCCGGATGGCAGGTGGAACAGCCGGAGATCACCAGCAGGCCGGATGGAACGATCCTTTTCCAGCTGAAAGGGAACCGTGGAGGAACAAAGCCATGACGCTGCTCAGTAAAATTACAGATCAGGTATCGACACTGGATGCTGAAATCAGGCGTATGATGGTCATTGCTTTTTCCATCGTACTGCTCTTTTTTGTCTGTTACGGATTACTGGAAAATCACCTATCGAACCTGCAGCGTAAGCTGGTTTCCCGTGAACTGACCTTGAAGGAACTGATGCCCCTGCAGCAGCGCTACCGGGAAATCTCCGGAGAGTCCCAGCGCCTGACAAACCATTTGGCAACCGTGACCACAGATGACAGTCCGGCGGCCATCATTGAACAGAGCGGCATTGTCGCCAAGGCAGGCATCCAGACCAAACCGCTGCCCAAGCAGGAAAAAAATGGTTCACTGGAAGACAGTTCCGAGATAACACTTTCAGGTCTGAGCCTGAATGAGACAGTCAACCTACTACACCGCCTGGAGTACGGCACGAAACCGGTTGCCATCCGCAAGGCACTCTTACGGACCCGTTTCAGTGATCCGGCAAAGCTCGATCTCACCCTGACCGTTGGCCTGCTGCGACCGGCACCGACAGAGCGTCGATGAACCGTTTCCTGCGCCTCATAGGCGGCTTTGCCGCCGCCCTGGCAGGCTTGGTACTGCTCATAATGCTGGCGGTCTGGTTTATTTCCGATCGCGCCATTGAGCAGGCACTCCACGAACAGCTGGAACCGCAAGGGCTCACACTGCAGACCAGAAACCTGCGGACGGCCCTCCCCTTTGCGCTGGCGGCAGACCAGCTGACCATCGGCGATGGGAACGGGGCATGGCTTACCATTGAGCAGTTCCGTCTGCGTCTGCAACTGCTCCCGCTGCTGACCGGCAGGGTCAGGCTGGGCGTGAGCGGCCAGAGCAGTTCCGGTTCACTGCTCGGTTCATTCAGCATCTACCCACTTAAAAAACGGTCGGGGACCATCCGTATTGCGGGGCTTGAACTGGGCAGCATCCCTCTACTTACCTCAAAACTGGGAGGGCAGCTGCGCGGCACGGCACGGCTGGATCTCGACTTTACCACCCAACAGACCGGTGTCCTTGCCGGGACCGCCAAACTGCAGATAGCGGCACTGGGGCTTAAAGGTGCCAGTATTGCCGGTATGGCACTGCCTGATCTTACCGTACAGGAGGCACGGGGACTGGTGACCACCAGCGGCCCCCGCATCACCGTTGACAGTCTGGCAATGCAGGGCGACGGCATCTACCTGCGCCTGACCGGCACCACAAGTATCGCCCCCAACGCCCCGCTCAACCTCAGCCTGCAACTGATGCCGACCGCTGAATTCCTGGAACAACAGAAATCCATCTTCCTGCTGATGATGCTCTACCAGACCGCGCCGGGCAGTTACACCCTGCCGATCAGCGGGACACTGGCATCACCACAGCTGGCAGGCAGGCGTTAAACATCTCAAGGTCAGGGTATCGCCATCTTACTTCAACGATCTGTTTCTTGCATCACCTGCATATCCGAGATCCTATAGGGTGTGTGACCTCACCCAGACCGATACAGAGCCCCCCTTGCAACGGAATTCACCCCAGCCATGGCCGTTGGTAACAACCGCATCAGACAGATGGCCCGTACAATCACGGTAGACTGTGTCCGGCTGCCCCACCTCCATCCATTTAAAACCGTCACAACCGTTACTCATCAATACCGCCATACCGCCGGGGTGTTCATCATCCCCAGGCCTGGTCCAACCGATCACTGCAGGATGGTCAAAGTAATCATACTGTGGCCCGTAGGCATACCTTTTACGGGCATTCAGAAAACAATCCAGTAAGAAGCGATGGGACGGCATCACAATATGATGCCGGTTGCCGTCCTTGCCATGATCATCATACTCTGCACCATAGTAATCAGCATAAAACAGACATGGATACCCTTCACTGCGCAGCAGGATCAAGGCATAGGCCAGTGGCTTGAACCACGGTTCCACCACCGATTCCAGTGCCTGAAGCGGTTGGGAGTCATGATTTTCAACAAAGGTTACGGCATGGGTCGGGCGGGCCTGCATCAGACTGCCATCAAGAATCCGGCGCAGGTCATACTCGCCACCGGCCAGACCTGCCCGGTGAAAGTTGTAATGCAGCGGCACATCAAATACCGCCATCCTTCCGCCCACATCATCAATATACCAAAGCAGGGTTGAGAGGCTGTTAACCCAGTATTCTCCCACCACAAACAGATCTTTACCGGCATGTTTTTCCAGTGCATCAAGCCATTCCGGAAAGAACCAGGCTGCAATATGCTTGATCGCGTCCAGCCTGAAACCATCCACACCGGTGTTGTCAAGGTACCATCGGCCCCAACGAGCCAGCTCTTCACGTACTTCAGGATGCTGACAGTCCAGGTCACACCCCATCAGATAGGCAAAATTGCCAAACTCCTGTGAAACCTCATCATCAAAGCTCTTACCTTCCAGTAGATAAACCGTGTCCCGCTCACCGGGGTTTGAATGATCATAATCAACAGCATCAAAATGCTGCCAATGCCATTGAAATGATGAATGTACGCCAGCCCGCCCAGGAAAATTGAATCCGGTATAGGCCAGTATCTCCCGCATGTCACCTTTGGGATGCAGCCGATCTCCCCGCCGATAGGGGGTAGCCCGACAGGACTCGGCCTGATCAGCCCCCATACGATGATTAAGTACAGTGTCTGCATAAACCTGAATACCTGCTTTACGGAGTTGTTGCACAGCCTGCAGATACTGTTCTTTGGTGCCGTATTTGGTACGTACCGCCCCTTTCTGATCAAACTCACCCAGGTCATACATATCATAGACACCATAGCCGACATCAGCAGCGCCACCGATCCCCTTGTAGGCTGGAGGCAACCAGAGGGCGGAAATCCCTGATTGAGCCAGCTCATCTGATTTTTCCGCCAATTGCGTCCAGAGGCTGCCGTCAGCAGGAATATACCAGTGAAAATACTGCATCATGACACCGTTCAGATCAGACATAGGGTTCTCCCAACTGCTGACGTTATGCAACAAACACCTTTCTGTTGCTATACCACAGATCACGGTACCTGCAATCAGCCCCACCAAAACAGTACGGGGACGCCCATTTGGTGAGCATCCCCGTTTCTTTACAACGCTGGTTCCTGTATCTATTCCCTGCCCGGAGGTGGCGGTGCATAGCCACCATGGTCCCACAACCGGTTGTTATTTCTGGAGAGCGAAAGACCACAGCTGACAATCCTCATCTTGCAGAGTGTGCTACGCCATTCGTACTTGATGTACAGATTTTCCACAGAGCGGCGTTCCGGTTCAAAGGAGACGATCTGTGATGGTGAGTACTCGCTTCTGCCATAGCCGGTACCGGCAGACCGGTCCATCGCCTCAGCCTTTGCTGCCGGAGCAGCAGCAGACCTTTTACGTTCTGATGATGCTGAAGGAGCCGCTGCTTCTGCTGCCGGTGCAGGCCCAGAGCCGGAGAGCTGATTGCGATACTGCACCGGCGGTTCATAGCGCTGAATTTCAGGATAGACTGCCACCGCTATAACCCCCATGGCGCTTTGATCACCAAAGGAGGCTGCGTAGGAGTCAGGCAGTTCGGTAAAGTAGAAGCGGTTGATCCGGTCCTGCCTCGTACGCCAGCCGGCATACTCATAGCGTTCGTACGGTTCCAGGATGTACATCCGTTCATTGCTTTTAAGCCAGGACTTCTGGCCGGAGACAATGTTGCGGCCATCCACTGCAATCACCACCCCTACCCGGCGGTTCAGCTTATTGCGGACCACAATCCTGTAATGATCTCCCTTTGCCGCTTCGGCATACACCTTTTTAGATGGATAGCGTGCAGAGACCGGATAAAACGACAACTCTGAACCAGATTCCGACAGGACCTTTACTTCGACACTGTCGCCGATGCTGCCTGCCCAGACCTGAGCTGCACTGATCATGACTGCCAGAATAACGGTTACGATAGTTTTCATGACTTCCTCCCGTTGTGGGTGATTGGCTTTTGCGTTAAGCCTTTGCACTGTTAGACAGGAGCAGTCAGTAAAAAGTTCCCAAAAAAATTATTTATTTTGAAGCCTGCCAGATTATCAGCAGTTCCAGCATGTTATCACCGCTTTTATCCACAACAGGACGTTCTATTATCCGCCCCAATCGTGCAAGCTGTTCCACCAGCTCAGGCAGACGATCCGCCTGCATCCGCACCTTGGCACTGCCAGTACGGCTCTCCAGAATAGTTCCACCCAGTCTCTGCACAATTATCCGAAGATTAGTTGCAACGGTTGTCCGATCGTCCACCACCAGACGCAAGCGTATCGGTTGAACGGAGTTAGCGATGGAACCACTATAACTGCTCTCAACCTCACGTTTGGCCGCCATCTTACGTTCTGCCATGGGCGACGGGCTACCTGCACGTTGTTCACGATTTGCAGATGAAGGAGCAGGCACGGACTCTGAAGCTGACTTGGATCGCTCCATTTGCTCGATACGCTCAGGCACGTTCTGTGGCGACGGTGCAAAGGCCGGGGCAGCCTGTGATCTCTGAGACTCCGGCCTTGCCGGAGCAGCAGATGGTGGGGGCTCTGCCTTTGGGGCTACCGGTGTGGAAGGAGGTGTTACCGAAACAGTTGCACGGGGGGCCTGGGCCTCAGACACCCTGTCAACATCTCTTGCAGGTGCAGCAGCAGGTGCCTCGGCTGCCGGTGAAATCTGAGGCCGCTGTTGAGATCGCTCAACATCCTGCATGACATACCAGGTAGTGGCACAGATCATCACCAGGGCCAAGGCCTCTAAGGGCAGCTTAATCTGCAGCGGCAGAAACAGTCGGGCAAACCAGCTCTTCTGTACAACCGCCTCTTCCTGTACCCGGGCCATAATGCGGGTTGCCAGCCAGGGCGGAGGTTCCAGCTCAGGTGTTTCACGCATCGCCTGCACCACCAACTGCAGCTGTGCCAGTTCTGTACGGCAATCACGGCAACCATCAAGGTGCTGTTCAAGCAGTGCCAGCTCTGTTTTCGACAGATCTCCTCCAGCCATGGCCGGAAGCATACTGCGTAGCTCTTCGTGACTTTTCATGATTGTCCCATACCTTTGGTTACACAGTCCCTGACCGCCTCACGGGCCCGAAACAGGCGGGACTTCACGGTTCCATCCCGCAATCCCAGCACCTGCCCCACTTCGTCATAGGGCATCTCCTGCATATCCCGCAACACCAACACTTCTCGAAACCCCTGATCCAGAGCCTTGATGCAACGCTCCAGAAGTTCCCTCAGCACCGAGCGTTCCAGGAGTTCAAGGGCTGAAGGTTGTTCCGAAGCAATCTGCAAAGGCGCCCCCCGCTTTTCTTCGGCTGCGTCATCAAGGGATTCCTCACGACCACGCTTCTGCCGATTCTGCTGCCAACGAGTCCGCGCCTGATTTACCGTGATACTGGTAAGCCAGGTGGAAAGTTTGGCTTCTCCACGAAACTCTTTGATCTTGCGCCAGGCAGCCCAAAAGGCTTCCTGCACAATATCCGCTGCATCAGCCTCATTACCACTGATCCTGAAGGCAACATTATACAGGCCACGCTGATAGCGCAGCACCAACTGTTCAAAGGCATGGGTATCACCTTTGCGGCAGGCAGCCAGCAGGCTTACTTCATCGGCAGTATCAAGCACAGAAGCACTCACAGGATATGACATCTCCCCTAGCAAAAAAGTTCCCTACAAAAAAAGCCCCGCAACATTCTGTTACGGGGCTTTGGTTCACATACCTAGGAAAACAGCCTGTTACTTCAGCACAAAGGCAACCCGCGCATCAGCCATAAAGCCGTTATTCTGATTGGCGCTGAAGATCTGCAGGGCAACATCACCTGAAACCTGCAGGTCAGAAGGGCTGACCGTACCGGAAGCAGCCACCACCATCGGGTTGCTAACACCACGCTTACGCAGGGCAGCACGGGCCTTGTCAACACTGTTGGTGTACTCGCCACAACCTTGCTCAACCAGTACCTTCTGGCTGATCTTGGCCGGGTCATACAGCACCTCACCTTTGGGGTTAAAGATCCGGTTAATCAGGGCCGGACGGAAGGTGTAGGCGGTAGCATCAATGATCAGACCATCATAGGGCCGAGCAACCGGAGGCGGTGCAGGCAGGTCAGCAGGCGGCAGATACGCGGGCTGTTCAATCTGCTGCTTGATCTTGGGCTCGGTCAGGATCTTCTCATACATCATGGCGCCAAAGCTGCGTGGGCCGTTCATCCCCACCTTCAAAATAACCAGAGCGGTTTCTTCTTCAGCATTCCAATCCTTAACCACCGGCTGGAAGCCTTTGATAAAGGCATTAACGGATGATTTGATCACGTCTGACTCAAGCTCAGCATCCCGCACGGTAGTTTGACCAGTAATGGAGACACCTTTCAGCAGTTCTGCCAAGGCCCGCTGAGCAGATACTTCTGCGGCCCGGATGGCAGTCAATCGTTTTTGTCCACCGGTCGTCCCCTTTTTGGGAACGCCTTCGCCCACCACCAGAATGGCATCCTGCTTAAACGCCTGTTCAACCGTAACCGTTACGGTGACTTTTTCTTTTTTGATGTACTCACGGGCAATCTTGTAGTGTCTCAGATCAACCTCATCTGCCTGAGCCAGTCCTGCACATCCCATCAGGGCTACTGCTGCCAGTATAATGCTCTTTTTCATTGAAACTTCCTCCTTGTCAGATTGGTGCCGTTTAAAGGCGTTAGACTCTAATAGATATTGATTTTTTGCTGCAACATACGGATGGCAAGGATCGCCTCAGCTCCGTCTACCGGTTCGTTAAAGCGGAACTCTCCAGACAGTTCACCTTCCATAATCCCGCGACTGGTCATGTTCATGACAGCATTATAGTAGGGAGATGTGGTCTTGACATCCGGGAATGGTGAGCGTTCCTGACCAAAATAGGCAGTGGCAATCTTTTCATCACCGGTCAGTTTCATCAGGACATCTTCCAGGATAAATGCCATTTCCCCCCGCTGCACCTTGTCTTCAGGTTTAAAGAGATAGGCCTTGGTGGTCTGGTCATATTTAGGCTCAAGACCGCGCACTTTCCACTTCATAATAACGTCAACCTCTTCCCTGAATTGATGAGAAAGCAGATCGGCAGGCACAAACTCCGCCTTCATGGCAGCCAGTTGCGATTTGACAGGAATCCGGCCGGCAAACAGTTTGTCAATCTTCATCTCATCAACCAGCAGGGCTGCCAGGTCACCCCGTGATACGGTCTCTTTTACCGCAATCTTTTTCCCTACATCGCCGACTGTGATGCCACCCATGGCCCGTACTATTTTGGATGTCTTCTTCCAGGCCTTGTCAGCTGGTTCGTTCCACTTACCCATCTTGCGGCTGTCCAGGGTTTCACGGAACTTATCCTCAGCCTTGCGGAACTGATAGCCTTCAAGATAGGCCAGCCCCATGAAGTAGGCAGCAGCCTCTTTACCCTGATAGTAGTCAAGACGCCGTTCATCAACCTTCTCCAGCGACTGGGCAGCACGGTAGGCTACTTCTGCACGGTCCAGCCAGTCTTTTCCCTTTACCGCAGGGGCGACCCGCAAGACAGCCAGCTGATATTCAAAGCGGTCATTATCCGTTTCAACCAGTTTTTTTGCTTTTTCAAGGTATTCCTCTGCACGGGCCACCTCAATAGCACGGTAGCCTGCATCTCCCATCCCTTTGGCTTTCAAGGCGGCAACAATCGCCTTGCCACCATAGGCAGCAGAAAAATTCTCTTCACAGTAAAGCGCCCGATCAAACTTTTCCTGTGCCAGGTCAATCTTGCCAGATTCAAGCGCCTCCATGCCACGCAGATAGTGGTGAGCCGGGTTATCTTCCGGCGCTGTACAGCGGGCAACCTGCTTGGCGCACCCTGCTGCCAGTAAAATTACGAGTAACATCAGGAACAACCAGATCCGCTTCATAGACAACCTCCTGAGTAAACCTCTTAAAGTACCTGATATGCACGGAATACCGTGTTTCAAAGAATACCATCATTTAGCTGAAAGTAAACTACCCATCAAAAAAACGTTTATCCAGTCTTTTTCCGGCAGCAAGTAATGCCCCGCCAACCAGCCCGGCATCATCCCCCAATGCTGCCTGACAGACGACCACCTGCTCCGCTATCTGAGGAAAGGCTCGCTGCTGAATTGTTCTTAACAATACCGGTGCAAACAGATCAAAGCCACCAGAAACCCCACCGCCAACAATAATACCTTCAAGATTCAAGACATTTAGCATCCCGGCAAGAGCTGTCCCCAACCAGTAACCGATATTCTCAAAGGCAGCACAGGCAACCGGATCTCCAGCCTGGGCCAACAGAGCCAGCTCTTCCGGTGTACGCCCTCCACCATAGCGGGAAAGTGCAGCTGCCGAGACATACTGTTCCAGGCAGCCCCGGTTGCCACAGGGGCAGGGAAGTCCTTCCGGTTCAACGGTCAGGTGGCCAAATTCCGCTGCAAAACCAGCTGCACCGGTCCATAACTTACCATCAAGAACAAGTCCGCTTCCCAGACCGGTTCCTATGGTTACCACAACCACAGACCGCATACCTTGGCCAGCGCCGGCCCAGACCTCGCCTAGAGCGATCAGGTTGGCATCATTGGCAGAGACAACGGGTAGTTGTAACCGGTCGGAAAGCAGTCGAGATAGGTTCATCCCCTCAAGCGGTCGTAAATTCACTGAAGAATGGATAGTGCCATCGGTTCCGATCAGGCCCGGTATGCCAAGCCCCACCCCCTGCACCTGCAAGCCCACACCTGCAGCATCCCCCATCAGCCGGACGATCTCTTCTGTCAAACGATCCAGAAATGATTCAGCACCGTTTGCTATAGCGCTTTTCAAACGAAATCTGGATACAATCTCACCAGTTGAACGGGCCAGGGCACCACGCAGGTTTGTTCCCCCGATATCAACACCAATATAGCCAGGCAGATGCTCAAGCACGGATATCTCCCGGTCGCAGTAATAAGCCAAAGACAAAAGCCCGTCTATAATACGGCAGACCATCGGCCATCTTCAACCCTTACCATACTCAAATAGAATATTTTTTTATTTGAGATTGTTAGCGCTTGACAGCCCCAGGCAAGGGGCATATATGTCTTTAGTCATATTAAACACAAGCCAGCGTAATCAGGACCAAATCAACTATTTTTTTACCGCCACTAAATTTATCTGGAGGATGTCGACCATGGCAAAGATCAAGGATGCTCTTGAGTACCACTCAATGGGTCGTAAAGGGAAAATCGAGGTTATCTCAACCAAACCCTGCCAAACTGCAGCAGATCTGTCGCTGGCTTATTCGCCAGGCGTGGCAGAACCCTGCCTGGCGATTGAAAAAAACCCAGATGATGCCTACAAGTACACGGCCAAAGGAAACCTGGTGGCTGTTGTATCAAACGGTACCGCAGTATTAGGCCTTGGCAACCTGGGAGCCTTGGCCGGTAAACCGGTCATGGAAGGCAAAGGGGTACTCTTCAAACGCTTCGCCGATATCGATGTCTTTGACATTGAGCTTGATACAGAAAATCCTGATGAAATCATCAAAGCCTGCCAACTGCTGGAACCCACCTTTGGCGGGATCAACCTGGAAGATATCAAGGCTCCTGAATGTTTCTACATTGAAGAAGAACTGAAAAAGACCATGAAGATCCCGGTCTTTCACGATGACCAGCATGGTACTGCCATCATCTCGTCAGCAGCCTTGATCAACGCCCTTGAACTGGTGGGCAAGAAGATTGAGGATATCAGGATTGTGGTTAACGGTGCCGGCGCTTCTGCCAACTCCTGTGCCAAGCTGGCGATTGCCCTGGGGGTTAAGCCGAACAACATGATTATGTGCGACACCAAGGGGGTAATTTACAAAGGAAGAGTTGAGGGGATGAACCCTTACAAGGCGCTGTTTGCCGCAGACACCCCCTTTCGCACCTTGGAAGAGGCAGCCAAGGGGGCTGATGTCCTGTTCGGTCTTTCCGCCAAAGGCGCCTTTACCGCCGATATGGTACGCAGCATGGCACCCAACCCGATCATCTTTGCCATGGCCAACCCGGACCCGGAGATTACCCCCGATGAGGCCCGCGCTGCCAGAGGCGATGTCATTATTGCCACCGGGCGCTCAGACTACCCCAACCAAGTCAACAACGTGCTGGGCTTCCCGTTCATCTTCCGCGGCGCTCTTGATGTGCGTGCCAGCTGCATCAATGAAGAGATGAAACTGGCAGCGGTAAAGGCCCTTGCGAGCCTGGCCCGTGAAGAGGTGCCTGATTCCGTCAGCAAGGCCTACGGCAATGTCAAATTTTCATTCGGCAGGGAGTACATCATCCCCAAGCCATTTGACCCACGGGTACTGCTGCACGTTGCTCCGGCCATTGCCCAGGCAGCCATGGACAGCGGCGTTGCCCGACAGCCGATCGAGGATATGGAAAAATATATTGAACACCTCGAATCAACCCAGGGCAAGTCCAAAGAGATCATGCGTTACATCATCAACAAGGCTAAAACTGATCCGAAGCGGATCGCTTTCCCTGAAGGTGATAATGAAAAGATGCTGCGGGCAGCCCAGATTCTGGTGGATGAAGGGATAGCCCACCCCATTCTGATCGGCAATAGCCTCAAGATCCGCGACAAAATTGACGAGCTGGGCCTTAGTCTGGATGATGTACAGATCGTGGATACTGAAAATTCAAAATATACCGAGCCGTATGCACAGGAGCTGTACCGCCTGCGCCAGCGCAAAGGGATTACGGAAAGCGAAGCCCGCCGGATCATGCGCCGCAAATCGCGCAACCATTTCGGTGCCATGATGGTCAGAATGGGGGATGCCGATGCCATGCTTTCCGGTATTGATGCCCACTACCCGGAGACTATCCGCCCCGCGCTGGAAGTAGTAGGCAAACAACCTAACCTGACCTCGGTACACGGCATGTACATGATGGTCTTCAAAAAGGGTGTCTACTTCATGGCCGACACCACGGTTGAGATTGATCCTTCCTCAGAAGAGCTGGCTGAAACAGCCATCCTGGCAGCCCAAAACGTCAAAGTATTTGACATTGACCCACGGGTGGCCATGCTCTCCTTCTCAAACTTCGGCTCAGTCCGTCACCCTCTCTCAGACAAGGTGCGGCGTGCCGTCGAGATCGTCAAGGAGCGGGAGCCGGACCTGATCATTGATGGCGAGATGCAGGCCGATACCGCAGTGGTACAGGAGCTGCTGGATCACTTCTCCTTCTCCAAGCTGAAGCAAACCGCCAACGTCCTGATCTTCCCGGACCTCAACTCAGGCAACATCGCCTATAAGCTGCTGGCCCGCCTGGGTGGCGCTGAGGCGATCGGTCCTATTTTGATGGGGATGCAAAAGCCGGTGCATGTCCTCCAGCGGGGCGATGATGTCAGCGACATCGTCAATATGGCGGCTATTGCAGTTGTTGATGCCCAGGGGCGCCACAGCTAGTTTTTCCTTCCCGCATGGCGGATCACACCGCCATGCGGGAAGAAGCTTATCTGCGTATCTCCCCCCATGCATTTTTCAAACAATCTTTTGACTTTCAACAATCTGTATCGTACGTTTATCATCCATATGCACCATCTGTTATGTTGATTTGTCAGGAGGATCAATTCATGCTTCGTCTCCCGAAAGGCACCCCTCTTTTTGAAAACCTTGATGCATCAGAACTACAGCTTGATGCGGTTGTCACCAAGCTTGCCCATGGCTGCTTTACCGGTTATGCCAGCCTGACCTTTTCTGACGCAGTCGGCATTCTGGTATTTGAATCAGGCAAACTGATCAGTGTTATTTTTGAAAATGATAAAGGTGTACATCTGAATGACTTTGAAGGGATGAGCAGACTGGCAGAAAAAATGTTGGCAAGCACCGGCAGCACGCTGAACGTCTACCGTCTCTCCGGTGACCTGACCATGTGTATTCATGCCCTGCTACATGGAGAAGCACGCTACCGCGCCCAGGATCTCACACTGATTGATATCAAGGCACTACTTGAACGGGTCAAGAATGAGCAGATGAACTGCTGCCTGCGCATTTACACACAGGAACGCTCTGCCATGATTTTTTACAAGGGGGGAGACCCACTGGGCTTTTTCCATGACGGTTCCCAGGAAATTGAGATATCCCCGGGGGATTCCCAACAACTGACACAGGATCCTGCTGCCAAGCTTGATATGTATACCACGGTCAGTGCAGAGGAACTAATGACACACGACCTGCTGGACATTATCAATATTGGCAATGTCTGGAAAACAGCCGTCAACCGCCACCAAAGCAACGCAGGGAACTCCTGAGGTACCAGCTATTCAGCAATAGGCAATTTAAAAGCCCTGACACGAGACGTGAAAGGGCTTTTAAAATCAGGCTACGGTAAGAAGACAGCGTTATTTCAGTTCAAAATCCAGCAGTTCATCCTCACTAAAATCAAGTCCGCCAACTGTTTTCCCCTCTGAGGCATCATGCAAACGGGCAGAGACATCACGGTAGGCAGGATCAAGCTGTTCCACCTCTCCCAACAAGGTCCAGGCCTCATCGCTCTTGCCTAATGCGGTGCAGGTCAGTGCAAGCTCATACTTGAGGGCACAGCTATCCTCTACGGTTAATGCTGGTGAAGCAAGCAGCGCACGCAGGGCACTCTCAGCAAGCTGCAGTTCGCCCTTGTCACGCAGACAAGCCCCCTGCAGAATCAGGCAACTCACCCGACGTTCTGGGTCTTCTGCAGCCTGGCGTAAGGCGTTAATCGCCTCATCATACAACCCCATTTCAAAAAATGCCAAGCCCAAGTCATACTGAGACTGGGCATCGCCGTTATCCATCCCTTCACCAAAACGGACCTTACCGGTTTGGGTCTGAATATTATCAAAGATATCATTGACAGTTTCAAACCAGGTATCAGCAGGCACCGGTGCAGGACCACCAAAATCATCGTCAAGCTCAACCTCAATCTCGTAAAAGTCCGCTTCCTGCGAAGCACTGGTATCAACGAAATCACTGATATCCAGCTCACGCGGGCCAACTTCAGAATCTGGTGCATCTACAACTTCTTCAGAAAGTCCAGGGACCAGTGGCTCAAGCTCACATTCAAACTCCGGTAGAGTTTCTTCAGGGGCCGGCTCAGGCAGACTGTTCTGAACGGCAGCTGCAGACTGACCGCCAAGCCCAGCCAGCGAGCCGATCTTGGCTGCATAGGAAGCCGCTTCTTCACTGTTTCCGGCCGCTTCACAAATTCTGGCACACCCCTTCAGAATACGGATATTAATCGGCACCAGATCATTCAGTGCCAGATAAAACTCCCGCAAAATTCCTGCAGCACCGGCCTTCAGAAAAAGCTGTTCAGACTCTTCCAACACGGCAAGGACGGCCTCAGCGTCCTGTTCTTCAAGCAGACAGCGAATCAACTGTTCACGGGGAAACAATTCTGCAGGGAATAACTTGATACAATGCTGGCAGATAGTCTTCAGGCGATTGATATTGCCAAGCGCACGATAAGCCATAACCAACAGACGCCAGGCAGACAGGTGCTGGGGATCAGCCTTGATCAGAGACTGCAATACAGCAGCAGCTTGTTCTGCGCTGCCATCGTTGATCTTTTGCTCTATAACAGAACAGGTAAAGTCAGGTTTGTCCGGGAAAAGTTGAGAGATGCGCATTGCCAGACGACCAAAGGCCGAGTCGTCGCGACGTTCTACCAGAATCTGCCCCAGCGACCTGAACGCATCCTGCGATTCCTCCAGCTTTCCCTGCTGGAACAGCACTTCAGCATATTTCAGCTTAATGTTGGGGTTATGAGCGTCTATCCGCTGCATCGCCTCAAGCGCCTTGAGGGCCTCGGCGTGATTTTGCAGCGTTTCATAGTGATCATATGCCCGCTTATATTCAGCCAGGGCATTGGCAGAAAGGCCATGTTTCTCATTCAGTGACGCCAGGGTCAGGGCAACACCCACATCATCAGGAAACAGCTTTTCAATCTGCTTATAAACAGCAATCGCCTTCAGATAAAAACCGTTTGCGGTCAGATTCCTGCCAATAGTTTCCAGTTCTTTACGAGCATCATCAACACGCCTGGACTTAGCAAGCAGCTCGGCAAGACGCTGCCGCACCCGCAGATCACCGGGATCCACCGTCAAAGCTTCCTGGAAACAGGAAATAGCCTTGTCAGTTTGCCCTTTCTGCAGTAACTTTTGGGCATCAGTAAGTAGTTTATCTTTTTTACTCAACGGAAAATCCTCTAAGCCATAATCTGCGTCAGGATAGGTATTAATTGCGTAAACATAATGTATAGCCTACCCCCTGTCAAGGCGTATATGACTAATTTCACATATAGTTCAGCGTAACACAACCTTCTGATAATCCTTTGACACCGACCGTCAAATACAGTACCTATTAGAGACGCTTTACGACATCCCATTATCTCAAATGAAGCGAGAGAGTATCATGCTGATCTTGCCACGTTCCAACCCACTTTACGAAAACCTGGCGGTACAAAAAGTCAATCTGCCCGATGCCATGAAAAAAATGGGAGCAGGCGGTTTTACCGGGTATCTCGGCTACGGTTCAAACAGCTCCGAAGGATATTTTATATTCATTAAAGGCTCCCTGATCAGTGCTCTCATGCTTGAAGGAGCCAACCGAAAAAGTGGTTTTGAGGCGTTTACCAGTCTTTTTAGCCATACACTTCTCGAAGGTGGGGTCATCAACGTCTACCGCATGACGGTTGATCTCGCAGTCTGCACCCAAGCCCTGCTGCATGGCACGGTTATCTTCAAACCGGAACAGGTCAGCAATCTGGACCTTAAAACCGTTTTACATCAGATAAAGCTTCAAGCATTAAACGGCACGGTTCTGTTCTCAACCGCTGAACGCAGTGCCATGATACTTTATAAGGAAGGAGCACCAATCGGTTTTTACCACGATGCTGCAAAGGAAATCGAATCATCTCCAACTGAATCAGAACGGGTTGCAGCCCTCCCTGACGCCAGGATTGAAATACGCAGCACACCACCAGCTGAAGAGATGTTACATCATAATTTTCTTGAAACGCTGAATATTGATCGGCTCTGGCAGTCATCACTCAGTCGTTACACGGTCAGCCAGCCTCCCGCAGCTTCACCAGCGCCTGAAGTTTCACCAGCGCCTGCACCTTCTGCCGTTTCAGCAGCCCCTGTATCTTCACCAGCACCTGAAGAGCCCGCACCTCCCCAGCACTCCGACGCCAGTGAACATAATGATACACAGTTAACAGAAATAGTCGATGACCTGCAGGAAATAGCCAAGGCCTATCTGGGCCGTCAGGGAGCTGATCTGGTTGACAGCCTGATTGATTTAATTGGGGGCAAACCATCACTACTTGACAGCCAGAAGGTCATCGCCTTTCTGGCCGCCATGGCAGCACAGGCACCTGACATTGACCCTGAAGCAAAAATAGAAGAGATGGTTGACCTGATGCGTTCGGAAATTGCTGGACGTCTGTCGGTTTAACCGGCATACGATAAGCCTTTATGCAGTGTTCCCTCAATACAGTCACCGTCATTCTGGTTGGACCACAGTCACCGGGCAACATCGGCATGGTCTGCCGTGCCATGAAGAACATGGGACTTTCACGCTTGCGTCTTGTAGCAGGCTGTGAACACCTTCATCCAGAAGCGTTCAAATTCGCGGTCTCTGCTAAAGACCTGCTGGAACAGGCCGAACTGTTTGACTCCCTGTCAGACGCCCTGGCAGATATCAGCGTATCGGTGGCAACCACGCGCCGCAGCGGCAAATACCGCCAGGAGCTGCTCAGTCCCCCGCAAGCTGCCCAGGCACTATTACAGGCGCCAGGACCTGCAGCACTGGTACTGGGCCGAGAAGACCATGGACTTTCAACAGCGGAACTTTCTCTGTGCACCCTTCAGGCAACGATCCCCTCAAGCTCCGAGTATGGTTCCCTTAACCTCGCCCAGGCTACCCTGATTTTGTGTTACGAGCTATTTAATGCCGCTGCTGCCGAGACTGACACGAATCAGCGCACACTGGCCCCCTCAGGCGAACTTGAGCCCCTTTTCTCCCACATGGAAAACACCCTGCTGCGCATTGGACACCTGAATCCCCAAAATCCTGACCACATTATGCGTTCTCTGCGCCGGGTATTTTTCAGAGCGGGACTTGACAGCCGTGAAGTTGCCATCCTGCGCGGCATGTTATCCCAGATTGACTGGGCGGCTGGTGACTTCAATGACCGGAAAAAATCAACATGACTCCCACCCTGATCGGCCTGATTGCCGGGTTACTCACCAGTATTGCCGCTCTACCGCAGGTTGTAAAAACATGGCGCAGCCGTCATGCACGTGATCTCTCCATCTGGCAGCCGCTACTGCTATCTCTAGGAGTTGCATTGTGGCTAATCTACGGTATGCTGATAGGCGATACGCCCTTGATTCTGGCGAACATTACCCCGCTGATCTGCAATCTGCTATTAACCGTCATGAAGCTGAAATTTTCTGACACCGGTAGTGAACACAACGAGGAGGCACCCGTATGAAACGAGCAACACTTTATCTTCTTGGACTACTACTGATCTTCACCCTCCCGGGCTGCGGTTACAACACCATGCAGGCCAATGAAGAATCGGTAATCGCTGCCTGGGGTAATGTGGAATCATCCTACCAGCGCCGAAACGACCTGATTCCCAACCTTGTTGAGGTGGTAAAAGGATACGCCAAGCATGAGGCAGATACTCTTAAAGCAGTTACCGAGGCACGGGCAAAAGTAGGCAGTATGCAACTGAGCAAAGAGGTCATCAATGACCCTACGGCCCTGACCAAATTTCAACAGAATCAGGGGGAACTTTCATCAGCCCTCTCCCGACTGATGGTGGTGGCAGAAAAATATCCGGACCTGAAAGCAAACCAGAACTTCCTTGATCTCCAGAAACAGCTGGAAGGGACTGAAAACAGAATCAATGTAGCACGAGAGCGCTACAACAAATCGGTCCAGGTCTTTAACACCAGCATCCGAACCTTTCCCAACAGCATGACCAACTCAATGCTGTTACACCTGAAGCGCAAAGAACCGTTTAAGGCTGAAGAAGGTGCCAAAGTTGCCCCAAAAGTAAAATTTTAACCGGACAGATACGAGGTCTGTATGCGTTTTAACATATTCAAACCACTGCTACTGCTTGTCATGCTATTGGCATGTCTGGCGCAATCCGCTTCTGCCCTTGATACTCCACCTTTAAAAGGAAGAATTAACGACTATGCCGGCATGCTGTCACCAACAACTGCCCGCTCACTTGAACAGAAACTTGCTACCTTTGAAAAGGAAACCACCAATCAGGTGGTGCTGCTAACGATCCCTTCACTGGAGGGTGATGTTATCGAAAGCTTCGCCATCCGGGTGGCCGAGGCCTGGAAAATCGGTCAAAAGGACAAAAGCAACGGCGTGATCCTGATTCTGGCCAAGAAGGAACGAAAGATCAGAATTGAAGTGGGTACCGGACTGCAGGGAGTCTTGCCAGACATTACTGCCGGGCAGATCATCCGTAATGTGATCGCTCCTGGTCTGCGGGCTGGCAATCCGGATCAGGGAATCAGTGCCGGACTGGGGGCTATTATTGATGCCACCAAGGGTGAGTTTAAAGCAACTGCAGCTGACAAAAAGGTGGCTAAAAAGAAAAAAGGCAGTGGCTACGGTCTCTTTATCATTCTATTACTGGCTGGCCTAGTTATCACCGCTGTTGCAGGGTCATCATCCCGCACTGCCGGTATACTGGCAGGCGGCGTGAGCCTTCCGGTGGCCGCAGGCATAGGACTGGGAGCAGTACTCTGGAAACTGGGCATTCTGGCACTTTTGGGTGGAGCAGCCGGACTCCTGATCAGCCTGTTAATGCGCCTCTTTAATGCCAGTGGCGGAAGTGGCGGCGGACATGGTGGTGGCTGGGGCGGACCAACCATTTTCTACGGTGGCGGCGGAGGCGGATCATCATCCAGCGATGACAGTTTCTCGGGCGGTGGAGGAGACTTTGACGGTGGTGGTTCTTCGGATGATTGGTAACTTGCACTGCTCTAATTTTCTGCTATGCTGACAGCTATTCTACACAAAGGACCAAAACCGTGCGTTTGATCTTATTAACCCTTTTCTGTTTCTCTTTAACACTGACGGCGGTAGTCGCGGCAACAAAACCTGCTGACGGTGAGCGGCTATTGCTAATCCGCGCCGTTGGTGGCACCACATCAGAAAAAGAACAGGCTGCTCAGGCCGGTGTCTACGACAGCATGGTGGAATACCTGACTGACCGGGGCTATCGTGTTGTTGACCGGGCGGCAGCAGAAAAGGCATCCATACAGATCGCTGCAACCCATGAAATTGATCCGGTCCTGAACAAGGCTGCCTCCTATGGCCTTACCTTTTTAGCCGAATATACTATCCATTTCAAAACCTCCACCATTGTAAAAGACCCAGAAAAAGGGATCGGCGCTTTGGTGCGGGTCAGCGCCAAGATTGTTGACAACACCGGTGCCAGGATCATTTCCGCCAAGCTGGCTGAGGCATCATCCGGTGGACACACCACTGAAGATGCCATTGACAAGGCCGCCAGAAGCGCTGGTAAAAAACTGACCGAGCTTCTCTCCAAAGGCCTGGAACAGCATGTTACCCAGAATGGCAATGAAGGCCGCACGGTTACCATGATATTTGAAGGACGCGCAGCACAGACTGAACGTCTTGTCGCCCTGCTTGAAAAGAATCAGGCGGTGGCAGCTATTAAAGAGGTAGAGGCAGGTGGCGGCAAGGCAACCCTGGAAATTATCTGCAAGACCCGGCGCGATCAACTTGAACGTGAGTTGCTCAGACTGGCCGCCCAACAGGGAATACAACTTCAGAAGATCAGATCAGAAGGCAACCGCAGCACTTGGAAAATCAAATAGGAGGAACTAACGTATGAAACGAATTCTGGTATTGGCACTTGGATTGATGCTTATCAGTGTAAGCGCAGCTTTTGCTGCAACAGTAACCGCCACCGGAGAAGGTCCGGCCAAAGATGTGGCACTGGCAACAGCCATGCGTCGTGCCGTTGAGCAAGGGGTCGGCACCTTTGTTAAATCAGAGAGTACCGTAGTTGACTCTGCCCTGATAGATGACAAGATCCTTTCTCACAGTAAGGGATATGTCACCAGCTACAAGATCATTAAGGAAGAGAAAAATGCAGATGGCGTCGTTATTACCATTACTGCCAATGTTGATAACAAGCTGATCAAGGGTGACATTGATGCCCTGACCATCCTGCGCAAAAACGCTGTAGTGGGTAACCCACGCATCCTGGTAGCCTTCAGCAACAAATCTAAAGACAAGATCTTCAAGGACAAGGAGTTCACCGAAGAGATCTATAACGGCATTGTTGAATCACTGACCGACAAGCAATTCCGGGTGGTTGACAAGGCTTCCGCCGAGCGTTTTTCCATGCAGCAGGCCGAAACCCATGAGATTGATGTGGATCTTAACAAGGCAGCTGCCTATGGCCTCAAGTTCCACGCAGAATACACCCTGTTCTACAATGTAAGTGGCGTTGTTCGTGAAGGTGCTATCGGCAAAAGTGTACTGGTAAACGTTAAGACTCAGCTGATCGACAACACCCGTTCACAGGTTATCACCAGCAAAAAGGTTGAACAGGCTGGCATGGGACAAACCGTAGAGCAAGCCCTTGAAAAAGCCGCCCGTGAAGGCGGCAAAAAGATCGTCAATCCGATGATTGATGTACTCCAAAAGCACTGGATGGACCAACAACAAAACGGCGCCATGTACACCATTATTATTGATGGCGTGGATGACCCTGAGCAGATTGCAAAATTCACCGAAATGTTTGAAAAGTTTCCTCTGGCAACCGGTGCCAAAGAAGTTGAATCAGGTGGCGGCAAAACCACCTTTGAAGCCACCTATAAGGGTAAGCGTGACCAGCTTGATCGCGACGTTATCCGTGTAGCCAAGGAGTTGGGCTGGTCCATGAAAAAGATCCGTGCAGAAGGCGCCAGAAGCACCTGGAAGAAGCAGTAGGGGGAGATCATGAAAAGGATCATTATACTTGCACTGACCACCCTCCTGGCGCTGAGCAGCCTTGCCAGCGCAGATCAGTTTACCGCAACCGGACGTGGCATGTCTGAAGACGCCGCAGTAGTAAGCGGTCTGAACAGCGCCATTGATATGGCAGTAAAACAGATTCTGGACGAAGATACCGTCAAGAAGAACAAACAAAAGATCGCTGGTGCCTTGAAAGGTAAGACCAGGAAGCTGGCCCGACTGGTGCAAAAAGGCGAACCCGAGTTCACCGGAGCTGGTTATGAACTGCAGCTGACCGCTGAGGTCAACCTGAAGGCGCTTGAAAACGAGATTAATGCACTGGGGCTAATGCAGGATGCCATGGGCAATCCCCGTATCATGGTGCTCTACAACCCCAACCTGCCCCAGGGAGCCACACTGGGCAGTACCCGCGCCGACCTGGAAGCATTTTTTGACAACTCCTACGGGGCGATTGTTGAAGTGCTGGCCGACAAAGGCTTTGATGTGATTGACAAGGCCTCCGCCCAGAAATTCTCTGTTCAGGTGGCCGAGACCCACGAAATGGACCTCGACACCAACAAAGCTGCCCTCTACGGCCTGAAATACCATGCTGACCTGGTACTCTACTACCAGACCGTCGGTATTGGCCGTCAGGGTCATTGGAACTACACCGGGGGAGCAGCCAAGATTTTCCTGCGCGCCCAGCTGATCAACCCCAGCACCTCACGGGTAGTTGCCAGCAAAGATGTTGAATCATCCTCCCATGCCGGTACCCTTCAGGAAGCTCTGTACCGTTCGGCCAAAGATGTGGGACACAAAATATCCAACGTCATGATTGATTCCATCAAGAAGAGCTGGAAACGTGAAAAATCCGGCGCAGGCACCTTTATTATTGTTCTGGATGGTGTTGCAGAAGTTGATGACGTGACCAGTTTTAAGGATGCCCTTAAGGCAGTGCCCGGCATGGACAATATCCGCGAGCGGGAGTCCGGCGGTGGCAAGACGACCTTTGAAATCAAGTCCGGCAGCAGTGCTGATGCAGTTAAGAGCGCCATCAATAAAACCGGTAAACAGCTGGGCTGGACGCTCAAGCTAATCCGTTCTGAAGGCGCCCGCAGCACCTGGAAACGTCAGTAACGCTACTTACTCTCCCATAGGAGGATGTACCAATGAAACGTATTCTGTTGATCATGATTACCCTGGGGCTGATATTACTGCCGATTCTGGCTGCAGCCGAAGTACGCACCTATACCGAGATTGTCACCGTCAAGGTTGATGATGACGAGTACACCGCCCGCAAAAAGGCAGAACAGCGCGGCCGTGAGCAGGCCCTGGAACACTACCTGCGTGATGTCTACCCTGACCGGGCTTCAACCCTGAACCTGACCGGTGATGAGAAATACATCAAAGACCTTGAAATCCTTGATAGCAGCGTCAGCGGCATGTTTGGCAAAGAGCTGAAGGCCAAGATCAGAATCACCATCAACGAAGAAGCGGTACGTGCCTATTTGAAGCGCCAGGGCGCCGTTACCGGCAAGAATGAAGAGCGCCGGATCGTGGTTATGATTATCCCCGGCAAGATGGATACCGGCGATGCGCCGATGATCCTGGATAACGTCCGGGCTGAAGTACGCCGCAGCCTGACCGCTGCCGAGTACACCGTGATAGACTCAGACGACGAAGCAGTTCACTCAGCACTGACTGAAGAAGCGGATTACAACAAGATGGTCAAGCATATGAACAAGATTGCTGATCAATTGGCAGACAAAGGAGAATGGCTGGTGCTGGGCAAAGTGGATGTCAGCGTTGCTCCCAGTGGCTCTGCCTATGTCTACCGCGCCATGATGACCGGCAAGACTGTCAGCCTGTCCAGCCGCGACCTGATGTGGGAAGGCAACCCAGACGGCGCAGCCCGTGCCTCCAAAGACGAAGCAAAGGCAGCCATCCGCCTGGCAGCCATTGCGGGAGGCAAAAAATTTGCTGCTGAAGTTGTCAACGCACTTAACACCAAGACCCTGACCCAGGAGCGTCGTGGTGCCCGCTTTGAAGTGGTTATGCCTACTTCCGGCAATTACAAGCTGGAGCGTAAACTGCTCAAGATGCTGGGTGAAGAGATCAAAGGGCTGAAAAACGTCAGCCAGAAAAACCGTGGTAAAGGCGATATGGTTGTTGACCTCTACTATGCCGGTAAGATCAGCGACCTGGTTGACCTGCTGATCGATAATTTTGAAAAAGATGCCCAGTTGAAGCGCTGGAATCCTGAAATTCAGGGCAATAAAGTAGTATTTAAGTAAACAGACCCCACGAACTCTATTTTGGAGGCTTTTTTCATGAAGTACTTGCAACAGATAAAATACCTGTTATTAGCCGCGCTGCTGGCCCTGGCGACCAGCAGTCTGTCCGGCTGTGCCACCGGCATGTCTGCCCTTGAGTGCGGAGCAGAGTCCATGAACCCGACGGTTATGGCTGCGCTTGATTCTTTTGAGTCTGCAGCAATTGCAATCAAACTTTCAAACAGGGTCTTACTTAAGTCGCCGTTATCTGAACAGGATACCTGGCCCAATGACCTCTTTGGCGCTCCTTCAGGCGGCGCATTATTCAAGATGGGCTTATCAGCCTTTGCCTCATCACAGGGGATTACCCTTGCCACAGAAATTGACCCGGCCACCGGCTGGCCACGCCCCACCAGTGCGCTCTACATCTTCCTGAAGGAACGTGAGAAGCTGCTGAACAAGCATGTCAGCAGACAGGACACCGCTTTTTTCAAGTCTCAGCCCCGAGACGTCTATTTCCGGGAACTTGGACCAAGAAAGAAGCCGGACACAACCCATGAGTATGTCTATCGTAACCCGCTCATGGCCTATGGTGTCGTGGCAAACAACAAGAAAGAGATGCTGCAGCTTGAGGAAGAGATCAACCTGACTGCCAATGGCTATACCCAGTGTGATGCATTCCTGCGTAACGCCAGCGCTAACAGCTCTGAAGAAGTTAAGAAAGCAGCCTGTAAAGATCCCGCTTTAAAGGATGACACCATTACTGCCGCCCTCAAAGAAAAAACCGAGGATATGGCAACAATGGAAAAAACCTACGGCAAGCTGGCCAACAAGGTTTACTCTGCCTCTGTTGCAGGGGCTGACTTTACCATGGCCTCCATGGTCAAAATCGGTTGTGCCGTTGTCAACGGTATCCGGGCCTACCCTAACATCAACAACGAATTTCGTAGAATGCGCGGTGTTTACAATGCTGCCATGCTGTTTCCACGCATAAAGATGGTATTCAATTCTCTTGGTATCTACAAAGACAACCTGGGGCTGCAGTACACGGTCTACAAGACCATGTACCAACAGATCAAGGGTAAGTACCAGATCAAGGATGATGATCCGGCTGCAGAACAAAAGACCAAAGAAGCTCTGGTTAGAATCGAGCTGGCAGAGGCAGCATTACAGCAACTTGAACCAAAATTGATGCTGGCTTTTGCTGGTGAACCGGTCGAGTTCAGTGAGCAGGAAGCGAAGAAAATGGAGATGCTTGCTGCCCTGTTCCCGGCCACAGACGCCCTGCCCCAGCTGGCAGCGCTTGAGCAACTGCAGTAGCAAAGCAGACTATTAACCTAAGGAGCATGTCATGAATCGCTATCTCCGTTATGCAGGGTTCTGTCTGGTTGCTCTGCTCCCCTTTGGCTGTGCGACCGCCCCACAGACGGTCTATGTCACCGAGGCGCAGCAGGTAACAACCATGGCACTGGAACCGGTTAACCTTGATTCAATCGGCTTGAAACAGGATCTTAGTTCAAAGTTCAGCCGCCAGTTGCCGTCAGAGATGACAGATGAATTAATGAATGATGTTCAGGCACAGCTTGCCAACACCAAACGGTTTACCAAGGTGTTGATGAACGCCTCTGACCAGGAAACCTATATCATTGAACCACGGATTGAGAGCCTTAACTCATTTGAATCCCCCATGAACATGGACCCGACCCGCAAACTGGTCACCTTCAAGGCCAGGGTACGGCTTGATGTCAAGTTCATGAACACCAAGGGGCAGATTGAACTGGTAAAATCCTACAGCGATGACCGCAAGCTGGAAACCAAAATCCCTAAGCGTGAGGTAATGGTTGCTGAGAAGAAGCAGGAATTCTTCAAACGTGCCGTTACGGTAGGTTTCCGGGCTGCTGCCGACCGTCTGGGTATGGGCTTCAACCCAAGCTACGAAATGGGAAGTATTAGTAGAGTTAACGGCAGAATTGCCTATGTTCAGATCAACACCTCAAAACTGCGTAAGGTGCCTAAGAAGCAGCAGGCCATTGAAGTGGTTGATGACAACAACCAGGTGTTGGCCAGCATGGGCGAGTTGCAAATTGAAGATGGAAGCATCTCTGGGCGTTATTTTGAAAAAGGTGGCGCTTCGGTAAAGGAAGGGATGAAAGTCAGGGCCCGGGTCAACGCAATGCTGTTGGATTAGCAGCCGGGTTCAGCTTACTAACAACAGATGGGGTGGCAGCGATGCCTCCCCATCTTATTTCATTAAAATCTTCAACGCTTGTTTCAACACCTCTTCAACAGCAGCCCCACCAGCACAATCCAGTTCAGCCAGAACTTTTCTGACCTGAATATCCTTGTAACCAAGATTCAATAGAGCCGAAGAAACATCGTCCAACACAGTATTTTCAGGCAAAGAACGACCTACCGTATCAGCAGCCGAGGCACTGCCGGTATCCAGCTTGCCTGCCTTATCCTTCAACTCCAGCACCAGCCGTTCAGCAGTCTTCTTGCCGATGCCGGGTATGGCGTACAGCTTGTGCAGATCTCCCTGCAGCAGGGCAGCAGCCAACTGGGGTGGTTGGATATTGGAAAGGATATCCCGCGCCAGTTTAGGACCGATACCAGACACCGAGATAAGGAGCTGAAAAAAGGACTTCTCCGTGCGGGTACGAAAGCCATAGAGCAAAATCGCATCCTCACGCACACTGGTATGAATATGCAGAGTGGCAGATCCCTCTTCAGGAAGTTCGTAATAGGTTGAAAAGGGGATCATAACCCGATAGCCAACCCCATGAACATCAAGGATGACATGATCCGGTGACTTGTGGGCAATCAGACCGGTTAACAGTGCAATCATGGACGGTAGTTCCTCCAGGAACTGGCACGACGGGAAATTGCCACCGCAGGACCAGCCTGCAGCCGCAACTGATAAGAATTGATATGGCAGATTGCCACCGCAACGGCATCCGATGCATCTGCCTGGGCAATCTCAGGCAGCCCCAAAAGTGCTTTAACCATCTTCTGCACCTGGTCTTTGCCTGCCCTGCCCTGCCCGACCACTGCCTGCTTTACCTGTGAAGCCGTGTACTCAAAAACCGGCAGCCCGGCATGGACAGCTGCCGCTATAGCTACCCCCCGTGCCTGGCCTAACTTAAGTGCTGCTCGAACATTCTCGGAAACGTAGACATCCTCCACCGCTACCGCGTCAGGATTGTACTCTGCAATGACCCTGCTGAGACCTTCAAATATCAACTTCAGCCGATCAGGAAATCCCTTGGCCTTTTCGGTAAAGATGGCGCCATTATCAATATGCACAAGACGGCTGCCTTGCTGCTCCACCAGACCATAACCGGTGATGCGTGAACCTGGATCAATACCAAGGACCCGCACTAAAAACCACAGCCTCCGCCGTTTTTCTTGTGGTACTGTTGGTGGTACTCCTCTGCCTGCCAGAAGGTCGCTGCCGGGGTAACCTCAGTCACCACTGAACGCTGATAGCGTCCTGAATGATCAAGGGCTTCGCGGGATGACTCAGACAGACGTCTTTGTTCTTCAGTATGGTAGAAAATGGCTGAACGATACTGGCTACCGACATCCGGCCCCTGACGGTCCAGTTGCGTCGGATCATGGGATTGCCAGAAGATCTTTAACAGCTGTTCATAGCTGATCCTGGCAGGATCAAAGGTCACCTCCACCGCCTCAGCATGGCCGGTGGTACCACTGCAGACCTGTTGATAGGTCGGATTTTCAAGCGTGCCACCGGTATAGCCTACTCTGGTGGCAACAACACCCGGTTCATCGTAGAACGATTCTTCCACGCCCCAGAAACAGCCTGCTGCAAAGGTTGCCTTTTCCATGCCCGCCTCCTTGCAAAAAAGGGGGCTTAAAGCCCCCTTCCGGTTACATCATCTTTTCCATTTCATCCGCTGATATATCAAAATTCGCGTACACGTTCTGGACATCATCACAATCTTCAAGCCGGTCCATCATCTTCAGCATACTTTCTGCCTGCTTGCCCTCAAGCGCTACCTGGGTTTGCGGAATCATGGTAACCTCCGCGTTCTGAAACTTGAAACCTTTTGCCTCAAGCGCATCCCGCACTTCTATAAAGCTGGACGGCTCTGTGTACACCTCAATTTGTTCATCTTCTTCAACCACATCATCGGCGCCTGCTTCAAGGGCGGCCTCAAACAGCTGATCGAAATCAACCGATTTGTCATAGCTGATCAACCCTTTTTTATCAAACATCCAGGCCACACAGCCAGCCTCACCCATGTTACCGTTGCACTTGGTAAAGATACTGCGCACTTCAGAGACGGTACGGTTACGGTTATCGGTCATCACCTCAACCAGTACCGCAACACCGGCTGGGCCGTAGCCCTCATAGATGATCTCTTCGTAAACAACCCCCTCCATACCACCGGTACCTTTTTTAATGGCCCGTTCAATATTATCCTTGGGCATATTTTCGCCCTTGGCTTTATCAATAGCTGTTCTCAGGCGCGGGTTAGCTGCCGGATCACCGCCACCCAGTTTTGCTGCAACAGAAATCTCCTTGATAATCTTGGTAAAGATCTTACCTCGCTTGGCGTCTGCAGCACCTTTTTTGTGCTTGATGGTACTCCATTTATTATGGCCCGACATATTCCGACTCCTTCACCATGAAATCTGTATCTGCTCCATGACAGAATCTGTTTTTTTAACATGGTGCATACTACCTGTCCAGAGTGAAAATGCTATTGCTGTAAGCTGGACAGTCATCAAGCATCCTGCTACTGTCTAAATACAAACCAAGGCAATGGAGGAACCCGGCAATGGCAACTGTCAGCTTTCTGCGTATCTGTGTTATGGCACTCCTGCTGGCTCTACTAACCGGTTGCTCCGCCATACCAACGACCAAACCGTACAACAAGGACCTACCGCCTGTTCTGGCTCAGGACGAACTTTTACGCCCTTATGAAAAACTTGGTAGAATCCAGATAACCAGAGAGGTCTACTTTACTGATTACGACTTAAAGCTTGATCCGAAACTACAGGAATGGGGCATAAAATCGTTACGTGAAGAGGCCCAGAAAATGGGAGCAGACGCACTTATTTTCCCTGAAGTCACCAGCCGCCAAATTACCATTGTCATGTTTCCCGCTTTTCCCGCCACAGAATATCGGGCTGCTGGCGTGGCGATTAAATTCAAATAATCTTGACAGCGTCACTCAATAGTATGTATAAAGACAATTCTTCAAAGTTAAATCGGCGACGTAGCCAAGTGGTAAGGCAGAGGTCTGCAAAACCTTTATTCAGCGGTTCAAATCCGCTCGTCGCCTCCAAAAAAGCAAGGGGTTAGCTATTAAGCTAACCCCTTTTCCTGTTTAACTAACCACGATTCACGGCAAAGGAATGGTTCCAGCGATGCTCCTGCATAAAAAAGAAATACTGAACCTCTTGGCTGAAGAGCCTGAGGCACTGCATTTTGCTTCATTGCTCCGTGCCTTTGGTGGCCGCCATATTAAGAATGATCTCAAACAACTGGTGGACGATCTGGTGCGTAATGGCGAGATTTTGCGACTGCGCGGAAACCGCTATACCCTGCCGGGGGCAGACAACAGCGGTACCGTACAGGGCAGTATCTCAATCCACCGCGACGGCTATGGCTTTGTAAAACCGGAGAGTGGTGGTGAAGATATCTTTATTCCGGGCAAGAACATCAATAATGCCCTGCATGGTGACAAGGTATCGGTCAGGGCTGAAAAAAGCCGCTCCCAGCGTGGCAAGCTGGAGGGTCGGGTGGTTGCGATCCTTGAACGGGCCAACACCCGGATCGTGGGACGCCTGCAGCAGAGCAAACGCGGCGCCACGCTGGTTCCCGAAGAACTACGGATTGGTACTTTTTTTACCATACCCGGCAATGCGGTCAACGGAGCGGTTGATGGACAGCAGGTGGTGATTGAGGTAACGGCCTGGCCAGTGGGAGGACGCCCGCCAGAAGGCAAGGTAATTGAGATCCTGGGTTGGCCCGATGATCCCGATGTAGAAGTGCAGACCGTTATCCGTAAATTTGCCCTGCCCCACGCCTTTGAACCGGAAGTCCTAGCGGAGGCACAGACTGCACCTGGCCAGGTCAGCAAAGATGATCTGAAGGACCGGGTGGACCTGCGCAAGCTGCCCACGGTCACCATTGACGGAGAAACAGCCAAAGATTTTGATGATGCCGTTGCCATCCGCCCGGAAGGCCAGAATTTCAGGCTCTGGGTCTCCATTGCCGATGTCTCGCACTACATCAAACCAGGCAGCCTGCTTGATAAAGAGGCCTACCTGAGGGGCACCTCGGTCTATTTCCCGGATCGCTGCATCCCGATGCTGCCGGAGCGGCTCTCAAACGGGATCTGTTCCCTCAATCCGCACCTTGACCGCCTGACCATGACGGCTGAGATGCTCTTTGACCAGCAAGGCAGGATGCTGGATTCAAGTTTTTATCCCAGTGTGATCAAAAGCGATGCCCGCCTGACCTACACCAAGGTCAAGCAGGTTATCATTGATGGCGATGAAAAAGCGCTCGAAGAGGGTCGCGCCCTGGCTCCGATGCTGTTGCAGATGAAGGAACTTGCCCTGATTCTGCAGGCGATGCGCAAACAACGGGGCAGTATTGACTTTGATCTGCCGGAACCGGAGATCATCCTTGGCCTGACCGGCCAGACCGAAGCGATCATCAAGAGCGAGCGTAACCTGGCCCACCAATTGATTGAAGAATTCATGCTGGCTGCCAACGAAGCCGTAGCCCGCTTTGTAACAGCACAGGACATGGCCTTTATCTACCGGGTCCATGAACCGCCTGATCCAACCCGACTGACAGCGTTCCGCGACTTTATCCTGCCCTTCGGCTTTACCCTGGAAATGAAGGGGGAGCAGGTAGAACCATCAGCCATGCAACAACTCATCACCGATGCCGAAGGTAAGCCGGAAGAACGACTGGTCAACTACGGCCTGCTACGCTGCATGAAACAGGCCCGCTATGCTGCAGAAAACCTGAAGCACTTTGGTCTTGCCTCCAGCTGCTACACCCATTTCACCTCGCCGATCCGGCGCTACCCTGACCTGATCGTCCACCGCCTGCTGAAACTGGCTCTGGATCGCAAGGCAGGTACACTGGACAAAAAAGGTCAGCGCGAACTGGAACGGATCAGCAGTACCCTTTCCGAGGCTGCCGAGCATACCAGCACCCGTGAGCGGGTAGCCATGGAGGCTGAGCGGGATATTGTGGAGCTGAAAAAGCTGCAGTTCATGCAAGGTAAGATAGGCCAGGAGTTTGACGGATTTATTGCAGGAGTGACCGGATTCGGCTGTTTTGTTGAATTATCAGAGGTCTTTGTGGAAGGACTTGTACACCTTTCCACCCTGTCAGACGACCTCTATTCATTTGATGAGCAGAATCACTCCCTGGTAGGGCGCCGGACCGGACGCACCCTGCGGATCGGCGATCCTGCCCGGGTACGGGTGGTGGCGGTTAATCCCCAGGCCCGCAGGATTGAGTTTGTGCTGGAAAGTCACAGCACGGTACGCAGGGATGTCACAATCACAGCAACGACAACTGAAGAATATCCGCGCATACCGATCAGGGGCAAACGCCCGGTGCTGAAAGGTACCACAAACGGAAACCGGCGGCGCTAGTTGCGGCGCTAGTTGCGCCTTTGTAACACCTGTGTTAGCGTTGTCCAATCATTACCAACAGGAGCTGTCATGTCAGAAGAGCCATCCAAGGTCCTACCCTTTATCGAACATTTGGTGGAACTACGTAAACGTCTGATCATTATTGTGGTGGCGGTGGTCATCGGCATGGGCTTTGCCTGGAACCTGGCTGACGAAATCCTGGTCTTCATGGAAAAGCCGTTAACCGGTGCCACCTATCTCGATACAGCAAAGCAGAAAGGCTACCTGTATCTCAAAGAGCATTATCCGGCCATCTATGGTCGGGCAAATCTAGAAAAAGAGCTGAACAAGCCGAAGAAGCAGCATGCCCTTAACTACACTGCACCGCTTGAACCGTTCTTTATTCAGTGCAAGATATCCGTAATTGCCGGTTTTGTACTGGTACTGCCAATTGTCTTTCATCAGCTCTGGGCCTTTATCGCCCCTGGCCTGACTCGCAAAGAGCGCAGGCTGGTGGTCCCCTTTATCACCGTAGCCACGGTTGCCTTCTGTATCGGGGCGATGTTTTTCCTGACCACCATCTGGCCCTTTATCATCAACTTTTCCCTTTCCTACGAAACCGAAGGGCTGCGCAGCTGGCTGTCACTTTCAGCCTATGTTGATTTCTGCCTGCGGCTAATTCTGCTGTTCGGCCTAATCGCCGAACTGCCTATTATTACTCTGCTGCTTTCACGCTTCGGGATTGTCTCCTATCAGTTCCTGGCCCCCAAGCGCAAATATGCACTACTGGCAAGCTCAATTGTAGCCGCCTTTCACTCAGATCTGGTGACCATGTTTGTGATTATGATCCCGCTCTATCTGATGTATGAGGTCAGCGTCTGGGTGGCTCTGTTTTTTGGAAAGAAAAAAGCTAGTTCCCCGGCTGAGCCGGAACCGGATACGATATAGCCTCTACAAGATCATGGCAGGCAGTCGGGCAACAGGACTTGACAAGTCTTTTGTTGCCACGCTATAAAGGGATCATCAAAGTCCTTTTAGGAGCCTCCCATGATGGAACTGACCCGTAAGGGTGATTACGCTATACGTGGTATTGTATATCTGGCCAGCCAGCCCCCCAATAAAATTTCACTGCTCAGTGAAATTGCGGCAGCGGTGGATGTGCCCCAGACCTTTCTGGCAAAGATATTCCAGCAATTCAGCAAAACCGGTATTGTCAAGTCGTTCCGTGGAACCGGCGGTGGTTTTTTACTGGCTGGCCCACCGGAAGAGATTACCCTGCTTCAAGTTGTAGAAGCGGTGGAAGGGCCGATTCTCCCCAACCGTTGTGTGCTGAAGGCAGGCGAATGCGAGCGTGACGTTTCCTGCACTGTCCACCCGGTCTGGCATCAGGTACAGCAAAAGGTACGCGGCATCCTGGGAAACATTACCTTGAAGGACCTTGCAACGAACTAACATATTATAATTATTTATATTATTCTATTTTAGTTTGACAATCGGCAATGAGTTTGCTATACGTTTGACACAATTAAACCTAACGGTTCAGCTTAAAGTCTCGCGTCAACCAGCGGGACTTTTGTCGTTTTTCAAGCCGGCATCAGAATTTTACCGGTAATTTCAGTATGAAAGGAGTTTGCCGGACAAATCCTCCCATCACTTCCGGCCCTGGTTGCCTGTCCGGCACCACCCGCCCAGTCTTCCCTACTAAACTCTATGAAAAAACAAACTATCATCAAAAAAATCATCTGTTTAACCGCAGGTCTAGCCCTGTTCTGGACCCCCGTGCTGTTTATGGCCTGCAGTAAGGGGCCGCAACCTGCTGCCTCCCATGCTTCACTTGACCACGATCTGTCAGAGACATCCCTTGAAAAAGAGATTCGCAACGTTATGGAAAAAGGGATTTCAATGGCAGAGAGAAAACGTCAGGTACCGGTTATTGAGCTGGCCTTTGCCCGCCAGACCACACCAGAACGTGCCCGTAACCTGGCTGCACTCTGCTACTTCAAAACTCTGGGCACCCCTTTTTCCCCCCTTGATCTGGCTGAAATAGCCCTAGCCGAGACCGGAGGGCATAGCCTCTCTTCCAAAGCAACCTCCACCAAAGGCGCCATCGGCGTCTGGCAACTGATGCCCATGCAGGCCCGCAGCCACGGCTACACACCTGAAGAGATGCGCAATGATGAAAAATGCGCTGAGGCAGCGGTACGAACCCTGCTCAGCAAACTGGATGTCGCTGATGGCAACATGGACCGCGCTAAAAAGTTTTACTGCGGTGTCGGCCCCCAGGCTGATGCCTATCTGAAAAAGCTGCGCACGATTCGCCAGGCACTGCTTGAAGAACTGGACCAAAACAGAGAAAAAGTTGCTCTCAACGAGAAGGGTAGCAGTATTCAGTGAAACGCCGCTTTCTGTTCCTGATACTATTTTGGGGACTGGGTGGTTGTGCTACCTTCGTTACTCCCCCAGAAGTACGTCTACAACAGATTATGCCGGTTGGGATCGATGCGACAGGTGTTGATATTGAAGTCAGCCTGCTGGTAACCAACCCAAACGGCTTTGACCTTGCCCTGCAGGGGTACTCATACACCCTGCAGGTGGCAGGTCTCCCGCTTGGCTACGGCAGTACTCGCCAAAGCACGACCTTTCCAGAAAAGAAAGAGACACTGGTCAGAATACCAGCCCGTCTCAGGCACGCAGACCTGCTTGAGCTAACAAAACGCCAGACTGACCCTAACTTTATCCCCTACCGTCTCATTGCGGGACTGCAGTTAGATACCCCCTTGGGAGAGTCTTCCATCCCCCTTGATCATCAGGGACAATTATCCATTCCTGCAAAATATCGTCCCGATGCAGTTATGCAGCGTCTTAAAGGGCTCTTCGGCGCGCCCTGACACCCCCCCTTTTCGCTTGCCCTGCTCTACCCTGCTCTGCTATAGTTTCACGGCTTTTTAGGCACCTGTACCCTTGAAAGGAACTGCTCTCCGTGGAAGATAGCACCCCCGGCACAACCTGCTCTGGCTTGAAACTACGCACCAGAATGTTCCTGTTGTCACTGGTCTCTTTTACCGCCATCCTGATTGTCGTGGTGCTGGGAGCCATGCTGCTGAACGAGGTCAGGATCAATGGCAGCAACTACAAAACCATCCGCAATAGCAAAGATGCCCTGGAAAAAATTGCCCTGCTCAAGTCTGACATCTACCAGCTAAACGGTGAGGTGCTGGCCTTTATGGCAGAGCGGGATCGCAATGATGCCCAGGCCCTGCTGGCTAAAATCAAGGATCATACCGACGACATCGACTTTAAATATGATGACGTCCAGGGGCTGATTGAGTCACAACAGAAACGGGAAGCCATTATCAAGGCTGAAGCAATCTGGAACGATTACAAGAAGACATTGCTTGAAGAGATCATCCCATCTGTGCAACGTGGCGATATGGTTCGCGCCAATGCCCTGCTCAGCGGCATTCAGGAACAGCGCTTCAGCTCCTTCAGCTCCACCATCGCCCTTATGGTGGACAACCTGCGCCGGGACGTCTACCAAACCGAAAAACAGATTACCGCCATTACCCGCAGTAAAACCATAACAACCGTTGCTGTTATCGTGCTTTTAATCACCCTGATAACCATCCTCTCCACCTACATTACCGAATCAGTCACCCGCCCGATCAAACGTTGCGTTGAATTTGCCAAGCAGGTGGCTGGCGGTTCACTGGAAGATCGACTCACCATCAAGGCCTGCGGTGAAGTAGGTGATCTGGCTGCTGCCATGAACACCATGGCAGAAAATCTGCACAACATTGTGACTCGACTGAACGCCTCCACCGCTGAACTCACGGTTATTGACCGCAATATTGAAACAGCTGCCCGCCAGGTAGTAGGTGCAACCCATATTCAGGAAGAGGCGGTCAGTGAGACCTCACGCACCGTAGAGCTGATTAACGCCTCTGTACTTGAAATATCAGAAGGGGTTGATCAGCTTTCCTGCTCGGCAACCGAGACATCTTCATCCATCCTGCAGATGGCAGCCAGTGTTGAGGAAGTGGCGCTGAATACAGACAAACTGGGAGAGTCGGTGGATGAAGTCAGCTCCTCGGTAATTGAAATGGCAACCTCCATCAAGGGGATCGGCAATAACATTGTCAGCCTGCTGGATGCCTCAACCACCACCGCCTCATCAGTAGCCGAGATGGACGCCACCATCCGCCAGGTTGAAAAGAACGCCATGGATACGGCCATCATCTCGGAGACGGTCAAGACCGATGCCGCTAACGGCCTTAAATCTGTTCAGGAAACCATTGCCGGCATGCAGGAGATCCGACGGGCATCACAAATTACCGCAGAAGTGGTGGAGCACCTCTCCCTGCGCGCCCATGATATCGGGGCGATTTTATCGGTGATTGATGAAGTGGCTGAGCAGACCAACCTGCTGGCCCTGAATGCTGCCATTATTGCAGCCCAAGCCGGTGAGCATGGCAAAGGATTCGCCGTTGTAGCGGATGAAATCAAGGAACTGGCTGAACGAACCTCATCCTCCACCCGCGAGATCGGCGAGGTGATCAAAGGGGTGCAGGAAGAAACAGGCCGCGCGGTAAGTGCAATTAACATGGCCGAGCTGGCCATTGGAGCAGGCGAAGAGCTATCGGAACGGTCCGGAGCAGCGCTTGAAAAAATTGTTGCCGGCGTCCGTCAGGCAGGCCTGCAGATTGACGCCATTGCCCGCGCCACCGTAGAACAGGCCAAGGGTAGCCAAAGTATCCGGGTAGCCATGGAGCAGGTTGAAGAGATGGTGGAACAGATGGCCAACTCTGCCCGTGAGCATAGCCGCGGCAGCGACCTGATTACCATTGCGGTTGAACGGATGCGGGAAATGACCGGTCAGGTACGGGGCTCCACCAGAGAACAGAGCAAGACCAGTGTCTTGATCGCCAAGGCCACTGAAGATATTATTGTGATGATTGACCGGATTCGGGAGGCCTGTGGCGCCCAAACCGATCATAGCCGTTCCATTGACAAGATGGTGGAAAATATCCGCCAGTCATCCGCTACCACTTCACAGGCTGCGCAAGTGATGAATAGCTCCGTTACCGGGCTTTCCCAGCAGATTGATCAGCTTGAAAAAGAGATGTCAGGATTCAAGATATGAAAAGTCGCATTCAAAACCGTTTTAACCAGCTGCACAAGCAAGGTGACAAGGCGTTGGTCACCTTTATCACTGCCGGAGATCCAGATCTTACCACCACTGCAGCACTGCTGCCACGTATGGCTGAGGCTGGTGCCGATATTATTGAACTGGGCATCCCGTTTTCCGACCCGATGGCTGATGGCCCAACCATCCAACGCGCTTCAGAACGGGCGTTGGCAAGCGGTGTCACCCTTGAAGCGGTCCTGACAATGGTCAGCAGTGTCAGAGACCAGGTTTCAGCGCCAATTGTTTTAATGGGCTACAGCAATCCAATCTACTCCTACGGTTGGAAACGCTTTGCACAGGACGCGGTTAAGGCTGGCATAGACGGTCTGCTGCTTGTTGATCTGCCACCGGAAGAGGCTGGAGAACTGCTTCCTGCAGCCCGGGCAGCCGGTCTTGAGATCATCTTTCTGCTCACCCCAACCTCTGATGAAACCCGGATCAAGCAGGTCAGCCGCTGTGGCAGCGGTTTTCTCTATTATGTTACCGTTACCGGCGTTACCGGTGCCCGCCAATCGGTTTCAACCAGTCTTGAGGATGAGCTAAAAACGGTACGTGCAACCATTAAGCTTCCGGTTGTAGCCGGTTTTGGTATCTCAACCCCGGAGCAGGCAGCACAGGTAGCTGCAGCAGCTGACGGCGTTGTCGTGGGTAGCGCCATTGTAAAGCTGTTTGAACAGTATCAGGGTGAGCAACTGCAGACTGAGGTAACCGAGCTGATCAGATCACTGAAAGACGCCATTTCGTCGTAAGATTTTTCCTGAGAGGATATATCCATGAGCTGGTTCAAACGCGATAAAACTGGAATTGAAAAAAGCAGCACCAAAAACGTCAAGGTACCGGAAGGTCTTTGGACTAAATGTCCCGGCTGCAGCGAATCTCTGCTGACCAAAGAGATTGAGGAAAACCTGCAGGTCTGCCCCAAGTGCGGCCACCATTACCGGATCGCCCCGCGCAAAAGGCTGCAGGCGATACTGGACAACGGTACCTGGCAGGAATTTGATGCAGAATTGACCTCTGTTGACTTTCTGGATTTCAAAGACACCAAGAGTTATCAGGAACGGATCAACACCACGGTTGCCAAGGGTGGCTCCCGCGATGCTGTCATCTGCGTTGAAGGCACCATTAAAGAGATTGCAACCCAGATCGCCATCTTTGACTTTGCCTTTATGGGCGGCAGTATGGGCAGCGTGGTGGGAGAAAAAATCACCCGTTCCATCGAGCGCGGTTTAGAGAAAAAGCAACCGGTAATTGTCATTTCCGCCTCTGGTGGCGCACGGATGCAGGAGTCGATCCTGTCACTGATGCAGATGGCCAAGACCTCCGCTGCCCTGGCCAAGCTGAAGGCAGCCGGCCTGCCCTTTATCTCAATCCTGACCGACCCCACCACCGGCGGCGTCACCGCCAGTTTTGCCATGCTGGGAGACCTGAATATTGCTGAGCCCAAAGCCCTGATCGGCTTTGCCGGACCACGGGTGATTGAGCAGACCATACGCCAGAAACTACCAGCCGGATTCCAGCGTTCCGAATATCTTCTGGACCACGGGATGGTGGACATGATTATCTCGCGGCTGGAGATGCGTGACACACTGGGCCAGGTTCTGGCCATGCTCACCAGACAGTAGGCGTGTCGGTTTCACAGCAGCTTGCACAACTTTTTGGCCGGCGACGCTTCAACATCAAGCCCGGACTTGAGCGGATCACAGCTCTGCTGGAGAGACACGGACATCCAGAGCGATCCTTTGCCGCCGTACATATTGTCGGCACCAATGGCAAAGGCTCTACCGCCGCTTTCCTGGCGTCCATCCTTGAACAGGCCGGTTTCAACACCGGCCTGTTCACCTCTCCCCACCTAGTCAACTACGCTGAACGATTCCGGGTTAACGGGATTGACAGCTCACCGGAACAGCTGGAACTACTCATTCAGGAGCTGCTTACACAAGCCACCCCGGATGAAACCTTTTTTGAATTGACCACCGCCCTGGCCTGCCTCTGGTTTGCACAAAACCGAGTCCAGATAGCTGTACTGGAAGCAGGCATGGGGGGACGTAGTGATGCCACAGCTGCAGTACCGGGCATAGCCACTATTATTGCCCCGATTGCCCTTGATCACTGTCAATGGCTTGGCCATGATCTGCAGAGCATTGCAGCTGAGAAAGTGGGGATCGCAGCGCCAGGAACCCCAATTATATCGGCAGCACAGGCACCGGAAGTACTCAACGTACTTGAGGAATACTGTCAGAAAAACGGTAACCGCCTGTTTCTGGCAGAGCGGGACTTTAAAGCAACACGCAGCGACACTGACGGCAGTCTGACCTATCAAAGTCCTGCCGGAGCCGTAAGCGGACTGTTTCCCAGTCTTAACGGCAACTATCAGATCGGCAACGCCGCCCTGGCCCTGGCTGCAGCCGAACAACTTTCATCCTGCGGGTTTTCAGTCACCTCTCAGGCGATGCGGCAAGGTCTGGCTGCAGCACGCTGGCCCGGCAGAATGGAGTTGATCAGACAGTCTGATGGGATTGAACTACTACTGGATGGAGCCCATAACCCAGCCGGCGCCCAGGTATTGGCCGATGCGCTCTCCACATATGGCACATGCAAAAAGATCCTGTTGCTGGGGATGATGGAAGACAAGGATCTGCAGGGGGTGCTACAGCCGCTGCTGCAACAAGTTCAGCAGGTTATTACGGTCAGCCCGTCGCAGGAGCGGGCCATACCTGCAACAGAACTTGCAGCCAGCTGCAGGGCTGCAGGGGTTCCGGCTACAGCAGCAGAATCGGTGGCTGCAGGGTTAAAAGCTGCACAGGCAGCAACCGAACCTGGTGATTTGATTGTAGCTGCCGGTTCACTCTTTTTGGTGGGCGAACTAAAGGCACTGCTTGCAGGCGTACCCTGCGAAGCGGTGCGGGGATAATCCTTACTCCAATTCAAGGCGATATTTTGAAACTACGTACCTGTATGTTCATACTGCTTTTACTGCTGCCAACCTTACTGCAGGCTGCCGAGCAGACCACCGGCGCGCCCGGCATGACCATCCGGGCCGATGTCATGACCCACGATGCTACCACAGACCTGATCAAGGCCAACGGCAAGGTTGAAATGACCTGGCAGGATATGACTATGACCGCTGATGAGGCAACCTTCAACCGCACCAATCAGACTCTGGTTGCCAAAGGCAACGTGTATCTACTCAAAGCCGGTGATATCCTCTGGGGCGATCATCTGACCATGGATACAGAAACAGGCCGGGCAGAAATGGAGAACGGTCAGATCTTTATGACCCAGGGCAACTTCCGGGCTAACGGCAAACCACTGGCTCGCCTTGCAGAGGATTCCTATGCGCTGCGTAACGGCGGTCTGACCACCTGCGATGCTGCTGTGCCCAGTTGGAAATTCGGAGCATCGGAACTGGATGTCAAGCTGGAGGAGTTTGCCACCGGCAAAAATGTGATCTTCTATGTCAAGGATATCCCGGTATTCTACTTCCCCTACATCATCCTGCCGGTTAAGCGTGAACGACAGTCAGGCTTTTTGTTTCCTAAATTTGGTAGATCAACTAAACGGGGTGAGTTTGTTGATATCCCCTTTTACTGGGCCATCTCCCCCTCCCAGGAAGCCACCATTGATCTGGATATCCAGACAAAACGGGGAATCGGCCTGGGGGTTGACTACCGTTACCTACGCAACCGCAACAGTGACGGTTCCATCGGCGGTTATCTGATTCACGATAACAACGAGAAAAAGGAGCGCGGCCAGCTGGTCCAGTTTCATCGAGAACAGTTCGATGACAGTTTTAACCTGATCACCAGCCTGAACCTGACCAGCGATCGGACCTTCCTGACCGACTATGGCGAAAAGAGCGGTGAGTATAACCGCCAGTACTATGATTCCCGGATTGTACTGACCAAATTCTGGAATTACTGGCTGACCAGCGCCCAGACCATCTACACCCAGGATTTCTATTCCGGCAGCAACACCACCACCCTGCAGCGGGCCCCGGAACTGTCACTCTACGGGGTTCGAGAAAAAGTCCCCTACATCCCCAACCTCTACTTTGATCTGGACCTGCTTGCCACCAACTACTACCGCGAAAAAGGGGCGGATGGACAGCGTGCAGTCATGGAACCGCGCCTGACCTCCGTCAACAGTCTGTTTAACGGGCGGCTGAATCTGTCCCTGTTTGGTAGTCTCCAGCTGCGGGGCTATAACACCAACAGACCGGATCCAGGCATCAAGGATGACCAGCTGGTGGCCATACCCAAGGCCGGAGCAGAGATCAGCAGTTCTTTCAGCCGGGTTTATGATGCATCATTCCTTGACCTGCAGCGGTTGCGCCATGAGCTGGTTCCCAAACTTTCCTATCTCTATGTTGGTGAAAAGGATCAGAGCACGGTGCCGGTCTTTGACCAACTTGATCATGTCAATGCCCAGGAGACCGTCACCCTTTCCCTTGCCAGCCATCTGGGAGGCCGGATAGCAAAACAGGGCCAGGGGACTGCAGAATACCGCAATCTGCAGACCCTGCGCCTGTTGCAGGCCTACAACCTGAGCGGCACCCGCCCCAACCTGCTGACCCTGCTGGATGATTCCCGGCGCTGGAGCGACTTGATCCTTGAAAGCGAGACCTGGGCGCATCGCAATCTCAGGCTGTTGGCCGATATCCGCTACAGCCATTACGATCACCGCATCTCCAGCACTGCCAGCGGTGCCGAGCTGAACGACCAGCGCGGTAACACGGCACGGCTCAGCTACCGGATGGTGGATCGCCAGGTTGACTACCTGGAAGCAGGCATCACCCTGGCCCTGACCAACCCGTTCTACCTTGGTGCCTCAACCCGCTATTCATTTGACAAGCGTGATTTCCTGGAAAACAACTACACAGCTGAATACCGCCACCAGTGTTGGAGTGTAGTGGTAGGCTATCAGGAACGCCCCAATAACCGGACCTGGACCGTTAACTTCAACCTGGCCGGCCTGTTCGGCATCGGCACCGGCGGGACGGCAACCGGTTATCGGGCTCCTGCACCATGAGACGCCAGCTCCCCAAACTGGTCTATGCCGACGCCCAGGGGCAGATCTACGACCACCCCTATCTGACCATGGCCGGCATGAGCGGCCCTGAAGCGGTGCTGCCGGAAACGGTTGAGCTGATTCCCCTGCCGGAAGGCAGCCGCCTCTTCACCATTCCCGACACCCCACCCATTGCCTGGGACAACCGTGCAAAACGGTTTACCACCGTGGAAAAGGCGCCCGGTATCAGGGGCAAACTGCAGGCGGTTTCAGCCTTCATGGCACCTGGCTACGCCCGCACCCTGCTACCTGCCTGCGATTACGCACAGAAGCAGGTGGTATTGCCGCTCTGGTCCTACACCGCCGTTGGATGGGATGAAGCGCAGGACTGTTTTGTGGTGGCAGCCACCAAGGTGGACAGCAACCAGAACTGGAACCCGGAAAACTATGATGACCGGCTGCTGGACCCGCTGGTGCGGGAACGGCTGGCTGAAAATCCCCACAACCGCCTGCTGGAACAACTGGCCCGCTGTGCCATCGATTACCACTGCTTTGCAGCCAAAAACCTGTTCTTCAAACGCTGGGAGGCACCACTGCCCACTTCGCCGGTCTGTAACTCGGCCTGCCTGGGCTGCATCTCACTGCAGGCATCGGAATGCTGCCCCTCCAACCATGATCGGATCAGCTTTGTCCCCACCCCGGAGGAGATCGTGGAGCTGGCCCTGCCCCACCTTGAGACAGCGGAGCAAGCGATTGTCTCCTACGGCCAGGGCTGCGAAGGGGACCCGATCATGCAGGCCCCTACCATTGCCGAGGCCACCCGCCGTCTCAAAGCTGCCACCAGTCGGGGCACGATCAACTTCAACTCCAACGGTTCCATGCCTGAACGGGTGCAGGAGCTGATTGATGCCGGTATGGACTCCTTCCGTTTCTCGCTCAACTCCGTTCTGGAAGAACGCTACAACGCCTACTACCGCCCCAAAGGGTACAGTTTCAGCAACGTCATCCATTCACTCAAGCTGTCCAAGCAGGCCAGGCGCTTCACCATGATCAACTACCTGATCTCCCCCGGCATTACCGATGCACCGGAAGAAGTGGAGGCACTGAAACGATTCGTGGCTGACACCGGGGTGGATATGCTGCAACTGCGGAACCTGTCCATTGATCCAGATCTCTATAACAAGGCCATGCAGGCCACCGGTCGGGGGATCGGCATGTATCGGCTGTTGGTTGAGCTGAAGCAGGAATTCCCGCGCCTGCAGTTTGGCTACTACAACCGCACTAAAGAAAACTTCTTTCCACCCGGTTTCGAGACCGGCTGGCCGATCAGCGGGCGTTAACAGGCCAGCGAAAATTTGCTTTGTATACTATAAATATCTCCTGTTTTATGTTCCCACGCCCATGTATTCAAATACTCCCGAGCATTTGACAATCAAGGAAAGAAGATTAAAATACTTACAGATATAAATGTACCATTACCTTCAGGAGGGATATATGCATCAGAACTCACTGCCTGAATCGATCACAGACTTATTGATTTCGCAACCTATTGAGCTACCTATCTTTCATCCGGTAGCGTTAAAATTGCAACGCATGCTGTCAGACAAAGACTTTGTCGTAGATGAAGTTTCAAAGGTTGCCAATGAAGATCAGGCGTTGGCCAGCCAAATGCTCAAGATGGCCAACTCCCCCATGTATATGGGGCGTACCAAGGTAGCTACAATCAAAGAAGCAACAATGCGCCTCGGTGCCCAACAGGTAATCAACATTGCAATTGCCGCGTCCCAGGCATCCTCCCACGCCTCTGACGACCCGGCATTTGCTTTTTATATGGATGAGCTTTGGTTGCACAGCCACGGTTCAGCCCTCGGCGCGCGTTGGCTAGCGTACAACTGCGGCTTGCAGGGCATAGCAGATGAGACGTACCTGGCCGCCCTGTTACACGATGTAGGCAAACTGTATTTACTCAAGGCAATTGAGCAACTGGTCAGAACCAGGGCCATTCCCCAAATGTTTAATGATAAACAGATCATGGAAATCTTTGACACCATGCATGTTGAGCAAGGAAAACGTCTGATGCAGCACTGGAATTTCCCGTCCATGTACTGTGAGGTTATCAAGGACCATCATCTTACAGAGCTGGACCCGGTTAACAAAATGCTGGCGATTGTTAAATTTGTTAACCAGGCCTGCCATAAAGCGGGATTAGGGCTAAAGAAGAGACCGGACCTTGAGCTGCAATCAACTCCCGAGGCAGAATTACTTGAGATTGATGAAGCCAAGATCAGTGAACTCGAGGCACTTCTGTTGGAAAGCAGCCTCTGGAGTCGGGGAATTGCCTGACATCGTAGCCCCCCCGTTTAACTACACCAAGGAGTTGTCATGACGATACGAATCCCCCAGATAATAACGATTTTAGGTATTATTCTAACTCTATCCGCCTCACCTCTACTGGCTATAGAACCGATCAGTATCCAGGTCGCCATGCCAGCTCTCACCTGCGGTAAAGACGGACTTGAGCAAAACGAATGTATCCTGAACGGCATCATACGGCTGCGTGGCGCAGACAACCTGAGCGGACCGGTTCGGTACTATTGCGATGTTCGCTACAGTTATGTTGCTGCGGGGAATGAAAGCCAGGCCATCCGCTTTAACGGACGGGTACTGTTCCATGGGGAGGAAAAACTGATACAGGGACGGGCTAGGCGTGACTTGGCAGAGAAGCTGACATTAAAGCTGTCCAGTAGCGCCAGGCAGATTGAAGTGGCAGAGATCGGCTGCGAGCGGGAATAATCCCGCTCAGCATTGCCATGAACCGGGTTATTTGAGAGTCTTCAGGTAACTAAGCAGTGCTTGCATCTCACCAGCTTCAAGGGTGGCAAAGGAAGGCATGGAGGTGCCGGGGTGGGACTTCTTGGGATAGGCAATTTTGGCCTGCAACTGCGATTCTGTCATCCTCGCTGCCACTTTGCTCAGATCAGGACCGATGGCCCCACCGCGCCCCCTGACCACGTGACACATGGTACACTTGCGGTTAAACAGCTTTTCACCCGGCATATCAGCCCAGGCAACCCCGGACAACAGTATGGACACCAGCAGAACCAGACCTGATCTCATGACAACTATCCCCACTTGTAATAATTTTCAGCATCTTAGCCCTTCAACCGGCCGGTTGCAACCGCATAATCCATAGCGTCTGATGTTTTCCCGTTTGTATATCCATATCCCCTGGTGCCTCAGCAAATGCGGCTATTGCGCCTTCAACTCCCAACCTTTGGAACCACAAAGACTGGAGCAGACCTGTAATCTGCTGCTGCAGGAAATGAAACTGGCTGCCACGGCCTATCCACTTAACCAGCCGCTCCGCTCGCTCTACTTCGGGGGCGGCACCCCTTCCCTGCTTGATCCTGAACAGATCAGCCGCCTGATAACCTGCTCACGGGATCTGTTTGGTCACAGCAACCCGATTGAGATCACCCTGGAGGCAAATCCCGGTACGGTCAGCCTTGACTCACTAATCGGCTATCGTTTGGCTGGCGTTAACCGACTTTCACTGGGAGCGCAGTCCTTTAATGACCAGCTGCTGCAAACCCTGGGTAGGCGGCACACTGCAAGTGAGACCCGCAGCGCCTTCCAGCTGGCGCAACAGGCCGGTTTCAGCAGCATCGGCCTTGATCTGATCTGCGGCCTACCTAACCAAAGTATGGTTGACTGGCAGCAGGATCTTGCAGCAGCGCTGGCACTGCAGCCGGACCACCTTTCGGTCTATGGCCTGACGGTTGAGGAAGACACCCCCTTTGCCGGGCGATATCCTGCCGGATCAGATGCGCTGCCGGATCATGAGTTGTCTGCAAGCATGCTTGAAGAGGCTGACAGTAGCCTGACTGCTGCGGGCTATGATCATTACGAGATCGCCAACTTTGCCCGCCCAGGCTGTCGCTCCCAGCACAACTGCGGCTACTGGCAACGGGATGGCTATCTGGGGATAGGTCCCGGTGCCCACTCCTTTCTGCGCCAGGGATGGGGAATCCGCTGGGGCAATCAGGGCGATTTTGAGACCTGGGCTGCTGCCATCCAGAACAACTCCCTTGCTGCAACAGAACAACAGGAACTGACCCGCGAGGATGCCCTGTCAGAATATATCTTTTTAGGGCTGCGCATGGCAGACGGCATCAGTCTTGACGGTTTTGCAGAAGAATTTGGTGAACGGCTTGAGCACCGTTTTTCAGAAGCGATCCATCAGCTGCAACAGGCTGAGTTACTGACCTTCAGCCAGGACAGGCTTTGCCTGACCAAACGGGGGATGCTGCTTTCTAATCAGGTCTTCGTGCGTTTTCTTTAAACTATGCTATAAGATCTTTATGATCCCCAAAGACTTGTCATACTCAAGATGGCGACCATGAAGAGTATTCCGGCCCTCTTCCTGTTCCTTCTGCTTTTCTCCATCAGCCAGCCAACCCTGGCTGCAGATGATGCCTTCAGCCATATCTGGGGTGGATTCAGCACCTCACTGCAACTTCGCTCAGACCAGCAACGCCACAACACCGCCACTGCAGCCCGCGACCTGGATCGCCTGATTATCGCACCGGGCGAGACCTTCAGTTTTAACGAGCGGGTCGGCGCACGGGACACCGGCAAAGGCTACCGCGCTGCGCCGATCATCACCGCAACCGGGTTGCTGCAGGATATCCCTGGGGGCGGCATCTGCCAGCTGGCCTCCACCATCTACAATGCCGGGCTTCTGGCTGGCATGCAGGTGGTGGAACGGCACCCCCATTCCCGCACTGTCGGTCATGTACCGCCGGGCCGGGATGCCACCATCGCCTCCTGGCGCAAAGATCTGAAACTGAAAAACCCCTTTCCCTACCCGCTGCAACTGCGCATTGCCCTGAACCAGAACCGTCTGACCACCTCATTGTACGGACCGGTTGAAAAACCATTTTCCGTAGAGCTGAACGTCAGCCGGACCAGGCTGGTGCCGGATACGGTTGTGGTCACCGGTACTGCCCATGCCCCGCAACAACAGGGAGCCAGCGGCTTTTCCACTGAGACCAGACGGTTTACCAAAGAAAACGGACAAGTGCGGGATGAGTTGATCTCTCAGGATATCTATCCGGCCCCCAGCCGGGTTTTGGCAGGGACCAACCCATGAAAAACAGATTGCTGCTGATCTGTCTGTTCTTCTGCCTGCCGGTACTTCCTGCTTTTGGCTCAACCTCCAGCCAGCCGGACCAGACCGCCCTGCTGGAGTATGCCAGGGCGGTCATGATCAGCCGCCTGGAAAAGAGTCCAGCACCCAGTCCGCCAGCAATCACCGTTGGAAACCAGCGGGCCTGTTTTGTCACCTTCTTTGTCAAACGTCAGGTCATGGCCTGTTTTGGCAGCTTTACGCCGCGCCATGCCACCCTGTTTGATGAGATCAGCGACAACATCCGTCTTGCCCTGAAAAATGACCGTCGTGCTTCCCGGCTAACGCCGGAACTGGCTCGCTCTGCCAGTATCCAGATCACCTTTCCCGCTCAGCCCCAGCCGATCAGCCATTGGCGTCTGGTTGATCCACAGCATGAAGGTCTGCTGGTGGAGGCATCGGACGGCCGTGGCGTAGCCATTGTACCGGGCGAAGCCCGCACCGCACAGTATGCCTGGCGTTCTGCACTGCAGCGGCTGGGGTTAAACGAACGCAGCAGCGGGGTCAGGTTGTACCGGTTCAGAGCAGAGGTAATCCGTACAGGCCTATAACTGGAGTTGTGTTGCAGCTTAACCAACGTGGCATCCCAAAACCAATATGACAAAAAAGAGCATACCAACAAAACAGAGTGCTCCGCAGGAACTGCGAACAATCCATGACTTCACCGATGAATTCCTGGTTGTCTGCCCCCGTTGCGGTCAGAAAGCGGTCGTAAAACCTTCGACAGAGGCGCTACCGCCAAGGTTTACCTGCCTGAACTGCGGTTCTGTGCGCCAGTGGACATCCGACAAAAAAGGTGTACTCTTTTCAAAACAGTCCGGTAACTGGCCAGAGGGGCAGTTTGCCCTGGGCGATGCGGCGGACCCGTATTTCCATCTTTCGCTCTGGCTTCAGACTTCCTGTTGCGGGCATACGCTTTGGGCATTTAATCTACGGCATCTTCAGTACCTGCGTGACTTCGTTGCTGCTAAAGATAGGCATACGCCGCCTCGGGAAACCAAAGATCCGTTAAACTCGCTTTTAACAAGCCGCTTGCCTAAATGGATGCAGTTGGCACGCAACCGGGATGCAGTGCTCCACGCTATTGTGGTTCTGGAGACAAAACTTAACGACGGGAACAGCCAGGCCAGTACAGCCGCAGGCCGCTAATAGAGTAAAACTGTAGGGTAACAGTTTGGATTATCGGGAGAAATCAATGAACTATTTTTTGCTGTTTTTACTTCTGCTCAGTACTCCGGCCTTTGCGGGCGGCTACTATGAACCACACATTGACACCTATGATCCAGCTTCAGGTTTGTACTACAAAGCGGTGCAAGATCACACCACAGAGGGTGGTTTTCTTAGCAGTAAATCCTCACGCAATACGGTAACCAACATCAATATATTTGACCCCGCAAACGGGACATCCACGCTCTTGTTCAAAGCACCGAAGAAGGAAGGAATTCCAATTGTTATCTTTGAAACAGGGTTCAAGAATGGTGAAATAGAATTCAACGCAACACACTCCAATCTTGTCATGAACAACAGTCGTATCAGTAAGCGAGAACCGAAAAACAAGCTTCTTATCGGCATACGCAGCGCGGATTCAAAAGAGACAACCTTGTTTGTATCAGACAAGAGAGGAACCGGCCTAAAGAAGCTGGTCTCTGTTCCAGCCACAGCGGATTGGCATATTGATGTAAAAAATTCAAAACTTCGTGTCGTGCATCAGACGGGAAAAGGTGTGCGAATAGAAAGCTATGAGTGGTGACGCAACCCACAAAACGAATGACCGCAAAGGAACGCAAAGATCACAAATCGTGAGGTTACAGCGGTTACACTGGATGAATATTTTATGCGGTTGGCCGAACGACTGGAAACATACAAACCGGCAGGATAAATGTTCCATTTGGGAGGTTGAGCGGCTCACGCACGCACGCGCGTGAGCCGCTCAATAAGGAAGTTGACCGTAAATAAATTGAAACATGAGGGTTACAAATGGAAAATAAAAAAATTAAATGGCTCATTTACACCGTACTTGTTGGGCTTATACCAATAATGTCTAGATTGTTAATTTGGCTAGTATCAAACAAAGTAGGCATTGAAGTGCTAAACGCATCCGATTTCGTTGCATTTGGTCTTGTTCTACACATATCTAATATTAATGAAATTGAGCATCTTGAGCCAGCAGACAAGTCTTGGAAGACTATACACAACGGCATTTCAATTATATTTATTGCTTTTTATAGCGTATTATTTGCAACTTTTTTACTAGGTTCAACTCAACCCGCCATGATTGATATTAAGGCAATAAAAATAGCAAGTATTGTTCTTAGTGCAGTGTCATTGCTTATTAGTTATGCAGTTTATTACCGGATATCAATCTCATCAGGGGGGAATTGATATGTCAGATATTATCATTGCGTTAAGTGTTCTTGTTTCAATTATGGGTGTTATTGTAGGGGCATGGTCAATTATTGATACAAGAAAAAAATATTATTTTGAATACAAAGAGAGGAAAAGAAATGCAAAAAATTAAAAGTTTTATCTATTTAGATGAATACAAAATGTATTCTATATCATCACAATTATTTGAGGGAATAACTGAATATTCAATTGATTATAAGAATAGCTCGACAGAAGAAAGTGAGGGTCAAAAAGGCCCAATCGGTAGTGGCAGAATTTTAGCTGATATATTGAAGTCTGAAAAAGCTACAACTGAAAAAAAACATCTCCATGATTACTCATATCAAATATTTGAAGAGCATTTGATAAAAAAACATCAATGCATTGAGATTGATACAACTACAATTGATGATCTGAAAACAGAAATAGGTAGTTGTTCCTTTATTAAAATTCGCGGCAAAGCGATTTTCAACGACATAAACATGATACTCTCCACACTCAATAACTTTAATGAAATTGGAGAGGCGCTAACATATGTAACCAATATCGAAACTATCACAGAGGCTCAACAACAATTGGACCATGTTTCCGATCTTGCAAAAAACCCGAAGGACAAAGCAAAGCTAAAACAACAAGCTGGTAAGCTACTGGACATTACTAAATTAGCTAAAGAAAGTGGATTACATCAAGATCCAAAGTTCTTGGAAAAACTTTCGTTCTTGCTGACTTATGGATTCCAAGATCAATTTGAAGTTAAGATACCTATAGATAAAATGGTATTTACTGCGGATTTAGTAAGAGGTTTTTTGAAGGAAGACGAACAGCTATTAGTAAGAAAGTACTCTCGAATGGCAGAAAAGGAGTTCGTGCTATTTGGAATGGTCACACAAAGCTCATGCGAACCAAATCAGCCAATTGATAGTACGGGTGAAAACCCCACTAGCATTAAGGAAGCGATGATGACCATGATTACTCATTTTACTAACATGGAATCTTCTTTTACCGGTAGATTACCAAATGAAATCATTATTGATCCGATTGCATTATATCGAGAGTTATAGAAGTCCTACCTTCGCGGGCAAACCATAAACAAAGCCAGACAAACCGTCTGACGGCGATAACAACGAGTTCCCAACTAACGGCAGCAACAGTCGGTAGAAAAATCCCCGCCGCCGGTGTGCCTTGCCACGTTAATAAAATAGATACGCACCACACCACAGCCACCCTTAGAGGAGTCTGGTATGCACCGCCTATACACACTGCTGGCCATCATGCTGTTTTCATTCCTTACCTGCACCCCGCTTTCTGCCGCACCTGCAGCAACCGGCCCAATACCGGTGCAGATCACGGTGATGGCTGCCGAAACCAACAAGCCGCTGGCAGGGGCAACGGTTGAATTCCGGGAGAACAAGACTCCGGGCAAAGTGACGGGCAATCTAACCGTTGATGCCAACGGCAGCGGAACCGTCAATCTTCCCAAGGGGACCTACTACTACCTGACCAGGGCTGCTGGCATGGGCACCACCCGCAACTACCTGTATCTGGATGGTCAGGAAAAGGCCGAGGCCAAGGTATGGCTGAACAAGGCTGCCTCACTTTCCGGGCGGTTGGTTGATGGCACCGGCAAGCCACTGGGCGGGTTCAGGATGCTGATTGACCGCCTGTTTAGCGCCACCACCGATGCCAATGGCAGATTCCGTTTTGACAGCCTTGATGCCCGTGGCCATGATCTGATTCTGGAGCAGCCTGACTGGGTGCTGGAAAAGTCTTTCTATCCCCAGCCCGCTGTTGGTGAAGACAAGCAGTTGGGTGATCTGGTGGTGCGCCGTGCAGGTACAATCGAGATCAGCGGCAGCCTTTCCAACCACCAGCATATGGGCTCTGCTGCTGGCGTCTCGCTATCTTTAAACGGCGGCAGTATTTGGCGTAGCGGCAAGCTGGACAGCAATGGCAAACTGCGGATCGGGATGCTGCCACCGGGCATCTATATTGTTGCAATCTCCGATGAACGGATGGAGCGCACTGAGCAGCAACTGACCCTGAAGGAAGGGGAACAGCAGCAGTTGGCCCTGGTTGCCAACCCCAAACCTCCCTCACTTGATGTTGAGATGTACGGCGATGTGATCCTGTCCAATAAGGCGGTAGCAGTCAGGGTCTACGGCCTCTGGGTCACCAAGGCCCAGGTTACCATCAACCGGATTGCTCCTGAGGCGATCATCAACAACTCGGTTAACCTTGCCAAGCCGGAAGAGATCCCGGATCACCTGCTGAAGCTGCAGAAGAAACTAAGTATTACGTTGAAGCCGGGCAAAAACGAGTACCGCAGCCGGGCACGCTTTAAACTGCCTGCACTGCCTCCCGGTGCTTATCTGGTGCAGCTGCAGGGGGATGGGGCAACTGCCAGGGTCGCCTTTATTGCAACGGATCTGGGTCTGGTGGCCAAGACCGCTCCTGATCGGACTCTGCTGCAGGCCCTGGATCTGAAGAGCGGCAAGCCGCTTGCCAAGGTTGCCTTCTATGGCTCAGACCCTGCCAGGGCAGCGGTAATCAGCAAGGCAGATGGCACCGCCTTCTGGGAGATCAAACAGCAGGGGCAACGGGTTGTTGGTCGTCTTGGCAACAGCCTGGCTGTGCTGTCTTTGGGGGCGGATGAAGGGGAGCAGAAAACAAGCGCAATCAAAGGCTATCTCTATACGGAACGGACCGCCTACCGGCCGGGCCAGACCGTCTTCTACAAAGGGGTCATGCGTCAAAAAACCGGGGATGACTACCAGTTACCCCCCAGTGGTCAGATCACCATCAAGGTGACTGATTCCGGCGACAAGACCGTGTTTGAAGAGGCTGTCAAAAGCTCACCATCCGGTTCATTCCATGGTCAATTCAACCTGCCTGCAACCCCTACCCTGGGGGAATACAGCATCTCTGCCAGCAATGGATCAGATACATGGCAGGGCAGCTTCAAGGTGCTGGAGTACCGCAAGCCGGAGTTTGAGGTAAAGCTGCATGCGGATCAACAGTTCCCGCTGTCCGGAAGCCAGATTCCGGTCAAGCTTTCAGCCCGTTACTACTTTGGCGCACCGGTGGCTGAAGGGAAGATTGTCTGGCGGGTTTATTCCCAGCCCTGGTACGCTGATGAGCGGGCCGGAGGCGGCTTTGGCGAGGAATCATACCAGTATGACGGCTATAATGAGTTTGTCAATGAAGGTGAGGCAAAGCTGGACCCCAATGGTGAGGCAACCATCACGGTGACTGCCAAGAACCACGAACAGCCGGTCAGATATTCCATTGAGGCTGATGTGACCGACAACTCTTCCCGCCAGGTAAGCGGCTCAACCAGCCTGACCGTGGTACCGTCGCTGCTGGATATTCGGATCAAGGGAGAGCAGTACCTGCTGCAGCCGGGTAAGCCAAGCGGCTTTATCCTGCGGGTGGCTGACTGGCAGGGGGTTGTCAAGCCCAACACAGCGGTTGCGCTGATTGTTGAAAAACAGGTCTATGACAAGAAAAGCCGCACCTATAGCTGGAAGACCGTAACCACCCTGCATGATCGTACCGGTAAAGATGGGGCAACCCGGATCAGTTACAGCTTCCCTTCTTCTGACTACTGGCGGCTGCGGGCTGAGACCTTTGATGAAGGCAAGCGCCGCAGCTATGATGAGACCTATGCCTGGGTCTGGGAAAAAGGCAGCAGCTGGGCTGGCAGCTATCGCGAGCTTGAGGCGGAGTTTGACAAAAAGAGCTACAAACCGGGTGAGACTGCCCGCCTGATCCTGCGGGCACCGGCACTGGGCGGTTCGCTGTTGCTGACCCTTGAAGGACGCCGCATCCACCAGAGCCGGATTATCCCGATTACCGCAGCGGTGCAGGTGGTTGAGATCCCGGTCACCAAAGATCTGGCCCCCAACATCCATGTCTCGGCCAGCACCATCAGCAATGGACGGTTTTACCAACAGCAAGGCTTGTTAAAGGTTGAGTATCAGCCGGGCAAACTGGACCTGACCGTTACTCCGCAGCAGCCAATTTATGCCCCTGGCGATACCGCAAAGATCACCATCAGCAGTAAGTCCGAAGGCAAACCGGTTCCAGCCGAGATCTCACTGGCCCTGGTGGATGAGGCGATCTTTGCCGTGGCGCCGGAGACACGCGAGGAGATCTACCGTTTCTTCCGTGGACGGCGGGATCACCTGGTCCGCACGATCAATTCCTTCCCCCGGCTCTACCTGGGGGGCGCATCAAAGGATCTGGCAAAACTGGCCGGTGAAGATGACCTGAAGGGGATCAAGGTCCGCAAGGTGTTCAAGGATACCGCAGCCTGGCTGCCGATGCTGGCCAGCGACAGCAATGGTACGGTGGTTGCCGAGGCCCAGTTGCCGGACAACCTGACCAAATGGCGCGCCACTGCGGTGGGGCATACCGCAGAGCAACAGTTTGGCAGCGGCCAGGCCAGTTTTATCAGCCGCCTGCCATTCATGGCCCGTCTGGCGCCACCCCGTTTTATGGTGGCTGAAGACCGGTTGGAGATTCCTGGGCTGCTGAACGATGCAACTAATAAGGAACAACAGGTCAAAGGTCGCTTTGAGGCCACCGGTCTGACCCTGCTGGGTGATACCACCTTTACCGGAACAGTTCCGGCTGGCGGTTCTTTGCGCAAGAATATCGAGGTTACGGCACAGCAGCCGGGTCAGGCCCTGTTGCGGCTGACCGCAGCAGGCAGCGAGGGAAAAGATGCCCTGGAGCTGACCTTCCCGGTGCTGTCCCGTTCCCTGCAACGCGAACAGGCCGCCAGCATTGCGCTGCGCAGTGGGCAGGCACAGGCACTGGTTACACAACCCGGCTCAGCACTGTTGGACAGCGGCAGCATCACCGCAACCTTCTCCCCCACCGTGGCAGACAGCCTGATTCCGGCCCTGGAATATCTGATCTCCTTCCCCTATGGCTGCGTTGAGCAGACCGTTTCCCGTTTTGTTCCGGCGGTCTATGCCCAACAGATGCTGACCGCCCAGGGGCGGAATCTCTCGCCATCACTGCAGGCCAAACTGCCGCAGATTGTGGCTGAGGGGCTGCAGCGTCTGGCTGATCTGCAGCATGAAGATGGCGGCTGGGGCTGGTGGAAAAACGACAGCACCAACCCGCACCTAACCGCCCTGGCCATGCAGGGGCTGGCAACCGCCAAACGGGCCGGGGTGAAACTGGATGAGCAGCTTGTCCAGCGGGGCACCAAGGCACTGGAAAGCCAGCTTGACAAGGCCCGTCCAGAACAGGCTGCCGTGCTCTACCGGGCATTGACCGCCCACGGTGGCAACCATCCCGCCACAGAAAAACGTCTGATTGATGGTTTGACCAGCCTGCCTTCGGAAGCAAAGATCGCTGTTGCCGAGGCACTGGACAACCGTGGCCAACGGCAACAGGCAGCACAGATCCTGAAGGGCCTGCAGGCACTGCTGCAACAAGACAGCGAGGCTGCTTGGCTGCCTGAAAACGAGACCGGCTGGCGCTGGGGCAGCTCATCCCTTGAGACCACTGCCGCGTTACTCTCAGCCACAAGCCGGATCATGCCGGAAGATGCCGCTTCAGCGGCACTGGCCCGCTATCTGGCCCGCAACCAGCGGGGCGGCTGGTGGCAGACCACGGTTGCCTCGGCTGCCGGGGTACGGGCCCTGGCTGACTTTGTTGCTGCAAGCGGTGAACTTGATGCCAGCTACACCGCCCGCCTGCTGCACAACACCAAAGAGCTGGAGCGCTACACCGTGGAAAAAGGACGCCTGACCGCTGGCCGCGCCACCCTCACGGTTCCAGCAGTTGCCGGTGAAAACAGCCTGCAGCTTGAAAAAGCCAACAACAACGGCAGTGCCTATCTGAGTGCACGCCTTACCTACCGGGTACCGGTTGAACAGGTAGCCAAGGCCGATGGCCTGCAACTTGAGCGCAGCATCTACCGGATCAAATCAGTTCAAAAAAATGGCCAGTGGCGTCATGAATACGAACCGCTGAAACCGGGTGATCCGGTAATTGTTGGCGAAGATCTGGAGGTCCGGCTGACCGTTAAAAACAGTGCCACCCTTGAGTACCTGATCCTGGAAGATCACCTGCCTGCCGGTTTTGAGGTGCGTCAGGCAGACCGCGACCCGCGCTATGCAGGTGAGGCCTTTTACCAGGGCTGGTACGACCATAAAGAGCGCCGCGACACCTTGATGGCCTGGTTTGTGGGCTACCTGCCATCAGGCAGCCATGAATTCCGCTTTGTGGTCTACCCGGAGCTGAAAGGGAAGGTTCTGGCGCTTCCTTCGGCCATCTGGCCGATGTACCGACCGGAGTTGCGCAGTGAAAGCAGACCCTGGCAGGTGGAGGTTCGCTGATTTGAGGGGCCGTGACTTGAGATTTATGATTCGAGTGGTAGACTACAGGCAGACTGTTGGCCAGAGGGTCATCAGATATCACGGTTTGAGGAGGTCGTACCCATGCAATGTCCGTTCTGTAAGGCTCAGGTTCCAAACGGCAGCGCCAAGTGTCCCCAGTGTGGTACCGCAATTCCGAATCAACCGGCGGCAGATTTTGGAGCAGCCTTCAGCAATGCAACCAATCTCTGGAAAGACAACCTTGGTGACCTGATTCTGCCCTGTCTGGTGTTCTGCCTGGTGGCCTGGGTCCCCATTGCCAATATCGGCTTCATTGCCGGGTATAACCGGTCTCTGCTTGCCTTCAAAAGAACCGGCAAAAAACCGGAAGTCGGCGATATCTTCAACTCCTGGGACTGTTTTGTAAATCTTCTGCTGTACCTCTTAATTCCGTTTGGTGCATTTGTGGTGCTGTTTGTTGTCTCAAGCATCCTGGGAAAACTGATCGGCATTCTGGGGGCGCTGTTCGGTTTTATACTGATGCTGGCAATACCGATAGCAGCACTTGCCCTGTCACCCGGTATGTATGCCGTGATTGACAAGAACCTTGCTCCGATGGATGCCTTGAAATGGAGCATCCGTACGGTGCAGAAAGATCTGGTAAACTGGCTGCTTGCCGTTCTTGTCGGCGGCATTATCGGCAGTCTTTTTGCCATTATCACATTGCCCTGGGGACAGCTGATTGTGATCAGCCAGTATGAGGCCCGCAAGGACGACTGATACGGCTTCAGTTCTTATCATTAACGATGTTCATACCGCACAACAGCATAAAGTTGCTCTTGGCCTTGCCAGAAACAGAAACTCTGTTACAGTAGCCAATACAGAAAAATAAAGCAGTAATTTCAGATAAAAACAGCAGAATATGCAGACATTAAGACTCAACAGAACAATCTGTTTACTCAGATAGCGGGCGATCATCCCCTCCTTCCAGCCCCCTCTGGTCATCCTATTTAGTCTGACTACCTTAAGGAGGTGCGATATGAATCGTTCCGGGACACTCAGTAACATAGCTTCTTACAACCATCGACCACCATGTTTTCTCCCCCGTTTTCTCCACTTGTTTCTTGCCCCTTTGGTAGTATTTTATCTGGTTCTTTTAACAACGACAGCCCCGACATTTGCTGCTACTGCGTGTGGTGGAGCTGGACAGCGGGCTTGCTGTGTAACCGAACGCATCCCCTCATGTAATCCCGGTTTGCATGAAGTACTTGGCTGCAGCAGCAACTGTACCTGTGGTGGAGCAAACCCTTTTGGCGCCCTAAACTCTGTTGGACACTGCGTCCCCAATGCTCCACCACCAGTAATCTCTGCCTGTGGTGGCGTCGGGCAACGGGCTTGCTGCGTCACCGAACGCATCCCTTCCTGTAATCCCGGTGCCCATGAAGTACCTGGCTGCAGTGGTAACTGCACCTGTGGCGGACCAAACCCGGCTGGGATACTTAAGTCTATTGGTCATTGCGTATCCAATCCCGTTATTGCCCCCTGTGGCGGAGTTGGACAGCGCGCCTGCTGTGTAACCGAACGTGTCCCTTCCTGTAACCCTGGTATGCACGAAGTACTCGGTTGCAGCGGCAACTGCACCTGCGGCGGGCCAAACCCGGCAGGCGCCCTAAAGTCAATTGGGCATTGTGAAGTTAAACCGGTTGCGACCCCGTGTGGTGGCGTTGGTCAGCGGGCCTGCTGCGTCACCGAGCGTGTTCCTTCCTGTAACCCTGGTATGCACGAAGTACTCGGTTGCAGCGGCAACTGCACCTGCGGTGGACCAAATCCGGCAGGTGCCCTAAAGTCAATTGGGCATTGTGAAGTTAAACCGGTTGCGACCCCGTGTGGTGGCGTTGGTCAGCGGGCCTGCTGCGTCACCGAGCGTATCCCTTCCTGTAATCCCGGCGCACATGAAGTACTTGGCTGCAGCGGCAACTGCACCTGCGGTGGGCCAAATCCGGCAGGCACCTTAAAATCAATTGGGCACTGTGAAGCCAACCCGGTTGTAACCGCTTGTGGTGGGCCTGGACAACGGGCCTGTTGTGTAACAGAACGCATTCCTTCCTGTAATCCAGGAATGAAAGAAGTACTCGGCTGCAGCGGCAACTGTACCTGTGGTGGGCCAAATCCGGCAGGCGCATTGAAGTCAATCGGGCATTGCGTTGCCCAAACCTGTGGTGGTCTCGGCCAGCGAGCCTGCTGTGTTACGGAACGTGTTCCCTCCTGCGATCCTGGGCTTCTTGAAGTTCCCGGATGTACTGGTGACTGCAAATGCGGCGGTGCCAATCCACTTGGTGCTCTGAATGCTATCGGCCACTGTGAAAACGGCTGCACAGCGGCCAAAAGCATTGTTGAAAAACTCGAACGAGATTTGGCAAATGCAAAAAACCAGCTTAACCAGTTCTGCAGTCAGGGAGCAGTAGTGAAACCTCAGCCAGCAATCCAAGGAGGAGTAATTAGACCTCAGCCGACACAACTACAAATGGCGCCACATCTGTTAAAAAGATAACATCTTTTCGTAGCACTGCAGTGCCAACCGTCTGAACTGGCCCGCCCCTCCTGTAACGCAGCGAGGGGCGGCGTCATTTATACGAACCAACTATAAGGAATTGCCTTCCATACCTTTCAAACAGTGATTAAAGCCTTCACACTCTGCCGCATTCCCCGTCATCTGCAACTAATTTACGCATATACTGCGGTATATCGTTCCCGCCTTTCTCTCGCTTACCAACACTGAAGGCCCTGTTTGAACCGTTCCCCACCATTATTGCTGCTCGGCATGGTTTATGTAGGGTAGCAGTCAGCACAAGATGTAATACCGACACACCATTTTGCCTGGCTCTGTGCAGCTCAGCAGTAGCTTTTTGAAAAGACGGGAGCCTTTAGCTCACAAGCCAGGGGACCATGGTGATGATTCAGCACCATGCAGCGGCTTCTTCTGCTACCTCAAACAGCTCTGGTTCACTGCGGTGAACCGAAGGGAGACGAGTATGAGACAGGTAGCAATCTACGGTAAAGGCGGCATCGGAAAATCCACCACCACTCAGAACACCGTGGCAGGGCTGGCATCAATGGGCAAAAAAGTCCTGATCGTCGGCTGCGACCCGAAAGCAGACTCAACCCGTCTGATCCTGCACGCAAAGGCCCAGAATACGGTTATGGATCTGGTGCGTGAACTAGGTACGGTGGAAGACCTTGAGCTGGATGCGGTGTTAAAAGAGGGATATGCCGGCATTAAGTGTGTTGAGTCAGGCGGCCCTGAGCCGGGTGTTGGTTGTGCAGGCCGCGGGGTTATTACAGCAATCAACTTTCTGGAAGAAAATGGCGCCTACACCGAAGACCTTGATTTTGTCTTTTATGACGTTCTGGGTGACGTTGTTTGTGGCGGGTTTGCCATGCCGATCCGTGAAGGTAAGGCAGAAGAGATCTATATCGTTACCTCTGGTGAGATGATGGCCATGTATGCTGCCAACAACATCTCCAAAGGAATTTTGAAATATGCAACTTCAGGCAAGGTACGTCTGGCAGGTCTGATCTGCAACGCCCGCAAGACTGACAAGGAGTTCGAACTGATCTCGGCTCTGGCTCGCAAGCTGGGTACGCAGATGATCCACTTTGTACCCCGTGACAATCAGGTACAACGGGCTGAGCTGCGCAGAATGACCGTTATTGAATATTCACCTGAACACCCCCAGGCGCAGGAGTACCTGACCCTGGCCCAAAAAATCAGCGACAACAAGATGCTGGTTATTCCCACCCCGCTGGAGATGGAGGAGCTGGAAGAACTGCTGATGGAGTTCGGGATTATGGAGGCCGAAGACGAAAGCGTGGTTGGTGTGGTAGAGGCAGCGGCCTGACTCTTCCAAAATCTGCAACAAAATATCAGCAAAGGGCCAACAACAGATCGTTGGTTCTTTGCTGTTTCTATTCCCCTGCTCCCGCATGCCCCCAAACAAAGTACTTAATTACAATTTATTCATCCCGAGCACTTGAGAAAATACCGGGCTGCGGTATGCTGTTAACTCCTAACCTGTAAAAATCCGCCAGGAGAAACCAGTACGATGGCAAACCATGAAGAAACGAAGATCGGCGATTATTTTCTCCACTCCAATGTCATTACCCCGGAGCAGTTGACCATTGCCCTGAAACGCCAGAGCCAGTCTAATGACAAGCTGGGGTCAGTTTTGTTGCAATTAGGCTATATCACAACGGAGCAACTGCTACTGTTTCTGAAGGAGTGCTATCACACCCCTTCAATTGACCTGTTTAATGTCTCCATTGAATCAACCGTAATCAATGCCGTTTCTCTGGATCAGATGAAACGTTTCAAGGCCATTCCGATCATGTTCTCGCCCAAGCTGATCTTTGTTGCCATGTCTGACCCCAACAACATTGAAGCTATCAATGAACTTGAATTCTCTCTGGGCAAAAAGATCCAGCCGATTGCTGCCCCCAACACACAGATCAACGCAATCATCGGCTACCTGAACCGTAAAGGCGGCAAGCTGACCGGCCCGCTGCTCGGTGCTGAAGTGGCGGCTGATGCACGATCGAAAAACTGTACTGAGGACTCCTACACCATTGATCAGCTGTTGCGCATGCTGTACCAGCGTAAGGCATCGGATCTGCTGATCTCAGCCGGCCTGCCACCCTGCCTCAAGATCAACAACGAGGTAATCCGCCTGCCGTTGCCACACCTGACACCGGAAGGGGTAGAGCTGTTTGCCCAACAGATCATGACCGATGAGCAGAAAGAGGAGTTTGAACAGACCGGGGAGTTGGATTTTGGGCTACTCAAGCCGGAAATCGGCAGATTCAGGATCAACGCCTACCGGCAGCGATCCTCCATCTCTCTAGCGATACGCAGTATTAACGACACCATCCCTTCACTGGCGTCTCTCGGCTTTGGCAATGATCTGGACCAGTACGTCATGCAAACAGAGGGGTTGATCCTGATTGCCGGGCCAACCGGGCATGGTAAAAGCACGACAGTTGCCGCCATTCTTGATGCCATCAACTCGCAACGTAAATGCAATATCATCTCCATTGAAGACCCGATCGAGTTCCTGCACAAGCACAAGATGAGTAACATCAACCAGCGCGAGGTGGGGCGCGACACCCGTTCCTTCAAAGAAGGACTTAAACATATCTTCCGACAGGCCCCTGACGTGATTGTCATTGGTGAGATGCGCGATGCAGAAAGTTTTGAGATTGCGATACAGGCCGCAGCCACAGGGCACCTGGTAATCAGTACGCTGCATGCCAACACCACCACCAACGCCATTGAACGGGTCATTGAAATCTGCCCCAGCGAAAAACAGGATCAGATCCGCTCACAACTGGCAGAAGGGCTATTGCTCTGCATCGGCCAGCGCCTACTGCCATCACGCGACAAGTCAAAGCGAGTGTTGGCCTATGAAAAGCTGGCCATTTCAAACCGGATCAAGAACATGATCCGTGAAAACAAATGCCACCAGATCCGCACCTTCTTCCAGCAATCCATTGATGAATTTGTACCGTTGGATATCTCGCTGGCAAACCTGGTAAAGACCAGGCAGGTGAGCATGGATGAAGCACTCAAGTACTGCGAAAACCCTTCATCGCTCAAGATGATGAGCCAGTAACAGGGGCGTTACGATGGCTAAAGGATACCATGCCAACCAGGATCGCCTGGCTGAGATCAACCGGCTGGGCAAGGATCTGGCAAAGCGGGCCGGTTTTCGCTGTGAGTGGTGCGAAAGCAAGGATGAGCTGCGCCCCTGGGACTATGCCCCGAACCAGGATCCTGCACCGGACACCCTGGCCCTGCTCTGTAACCACTGCCGCCAGCTGGCCAAAGGTGCTGATCCGTTCCCGACAGCCCTGGGTACGGGAAGCAGTAGAAGAAAGCTTCATCGAAGACGCAACAAAGTCCCGCCTGCTGGCTCTTTTCCAAACTCATTAGCTGCATGAAAAACTAGCCCCTCAGCCACAAAGCATGCTATAGAAAAAACTTTCAAACAAACTGCATTCAATATTTTTGTACAGGAGCATCCCATGCCTAAATTCATTGAAGGCAATCTTGACGCCAAAGGTCTTACCTTTGGCATCGTCGTCAGCCGCTTTAACAGCTTCATCTGCGAGCGTTTACTGGAGGGGGCTGTCGATGCACTGGTACGTCACGGCGCCAGTGAGGCCGATATTACGGTAGCCCGCATTCCCGGTGCCTTTGAGATTCCACTGGCCGCCAAGACCATGGTGGCATCCCAGAAATTTGATGCGGTGATCTGCCTGGGGGCGGTCATCCGCGGTTCAACACCCCACTTTGAGTATGTCTCTTCAGAGGTATCAAAAGGCGTTGCCTCTGTTTCCCTTGACAGCGGCATTCCGGTTGCCTTTGGCGTGCTGACGGTTGATACCATTGAGCAGGCGGTTGAGCGGGCCGGCACCAAGGCGGGCAACAAGGGCTTTGAGGCCGCTGTGACTGCCATCGAGACCGTTAACGTCATCAAGGCACTGAAATAAGATGGGACTTCGGCGCGAAGGACGCGAGCTGGCATTGCAGATGCTGTATGCACAGGATACCCTGCAAGGCAATCTGAGAGAGACCCTGCGGGGCTTCCGTGAAGGGGTTGAAACCGGAGAACGGACAAGGGAATTTGCCGAGGCTCTGGTGCAAGGGGTAATGGATCACCGTGCGGCGATTGATCAGGCAATTCTTGCCCGTTCCAAGAACTGGGCGCTGACCCGTATGCCGCGGGTTGACCTGAACATCATGCGACTGGCTGCCTATGAACTGATGTTCAAGCGCGACATCCCCAAAAAAGTCAGCATTAACGAAGCGATTGAGATCGCCAAAAAGTACGGAGACAAAGAATCTCCCGCCTTTGTGAACGGCATCCTGGATGAACTGGAGGCCTGCCCCAAGGATGAGGAGCGGAGTGATACGGAATGAGTGAGATCAAGGTTGGCCTGATTGGCTTTGGTAATATCGGTGCCGGTGTAGTCAGGTTGCTGCAGGACAATGCAGCCACAGTACAACAGAAGGTTGGACGTGGTATCAGTCTGAAACGGATTGCCGACCTGGACATTACCAGTGATCGCGGGGTCACCGTTGATCCTGGCATGTTGACCACCGATGTGAATGAAATCTTTAATGACCCTGAAATCAGCATCGTGATTGAGCTGATCGGTGGCTATGAACCGGCCAAGAGCTTTGTTCTGAAGGCGATAGAGGCCGGCAAGCATGTGGTCACCGCCAACAAGGCGCTGCTGGCCCTGCATGGTGACGAGATCTATGCTGCTGCCGCCCGCAAAGGAGTAGAGGTCCAGTTTGAGGCTGCGGTAGGGGGCGGCATTCCGGTGTTATCAGCCATCAAGGGCAACCTGTCCGGCAACCGCTTCAGCTCGGTCTTCGGCATCATGAACGGCACCTGCAACTACATCCTGACCCGCATGACCCAGGAAGGTGCTGATTTTGAGGATGTACTCAAAAGTGCCATGGAACTTGGCTACGCCGAACCAGACCCCACCTTTGATATTGAAGGGGTTGATACGGCCCACAAACTGGCGGTGCTGGCCTCGCTCTGTTTTGGCACTAAAATCGATTTCAACGCCATTCATACTGAAGGGATCACCGCCATTTCAGGCATTGATATCCGCTTTGCCGAGCAGTTCGGCTACCGGATCAAGCTGTTGGCCATCGGCAAACTGACCGCCGACAACCAGCTTGAGGTACGGGTACACCCCACCATGATCCCGCTGCGCAACCCCCTAGCTGATGTGAACGGCGTCTTTAACGCCATCCACCTGACCGGTGATTTTGTCGGACCGGTGCTGTTCTATGGACGGGGAGCCGGCCAAAACCCCACCGCCAGCGCCATTGTGGGGGATCTTGTTGCCCTTTCCCGCAGTATCTGCGCCGGTGTTCAAAACCGAAGATCCTCGCCACTTGGCTTCATGGACAATACCATCACCACCCTGCCGCTCAAGCCGATGGAAGAGATCGTCACCAGCTTCATGCTGCGCTTTACCGCCCAGGATCAACCGGGCGTACTGGCCGGCATCGCCGGTGTACTGGGCAAAAACGGCATCAGCATTGAATCGATGGTGCAAACCGCCCGTCACAATGGTGGACAGGCCGTACCGATCGTGATCAAGACCCACGAAGCCCGTGAAGGCGCTATCCGCGCTGCCCTGGCTGAAATCGACAGCTTTGACTTTATCAGCGAAAAGAGCCGATTGATCAGAATCGAAGATAATTTGGAATAGGAGCAATCAACATGCAGACCAAGATAATACTGCCTGAAGACAAATTACCGACCCAGTGGTACAACATCATCCCTGACCTGCCAGGCCCGCTGGCACCGGTTATTTCCCCCCGTACCGGAGAACCGGTAACGCCGGAAGAGCTGTTGGCCATCTTCCCGCCTGCCATTCTAGAGCAGGAGATGTCCAACCAGCGCTGGATCGACATCCCTGAACAGGTGCGTGATATCTACACCATGTGGCGGCCATCCCCCATGTTCCGGGCACACCGTCTGGAAAAAGCCCTCGGTACTCCGGCCAAGATCTACTACAAGTACGAAGGGGTCTCTCCGGCCGGTTCACACAAGCCAAACTCGGCCATTCCCCAGGCTTTTTACAACAAGCAGGCCGGAATCAAGCGTCTGGCAACCGAAACCGGTGCCGGACAATGGGGCAGTTCCCTATCGCTGGCCTGTTCCCTGTTTGGTCTGGAATGCACGGTCTACATGGTCAAGGTTTCCTACTTCCAGAAGCCTTATCGCAAATCCATGATGCAGATGTGGGGCGCCACGGTATACCCCTCCCCCTCTGAAATGACCGAGGCTGGCCGCGCGGCTCTGGCCGAAAACCCGGACTCCAACGGCAGTCTGGGCCTTGCCATCTCTGAGGCAGTGGAAGATGCAGCTACCCATAGTGATACCAACTATGCCCTGGGCAGTGTGCTGAACCATGTCTGTATGCACCAGACCGTGATTGGACAAGAGGCGATTGAACAGATGAAGATGGTTGGGGATTACCCTGATGTGGTGATCGCCTGCTGTGGCGGCGGCTCCAACTTTGCCGGTCTGGCCTTCCCGTTCCTGGCTGACAAGTCTGCTGGCAAGCAGGTCCGTTGCCTGGCGGTAGAACCTGCTTCCTGCCCTACCCTGACCAAGGGTGTCTACGACTTTGATTACGGCGATACCGCCAAGCTGGGACCGATTGCCAAGATGTACACCCTAGGACATGACTTCATGCCCCCTGGCATCCATGCCGGTGGTCTGCGTTACCACGGTGAATCACCGCTGGTTTCACAGCTCTACAATGCCGGCCTGATTGAAGCTCGCGCCGTAATGCAGACCGGCTGCTTTGAAGGCGCAATCCTGTTTGCCAAGACGGAGGGGATTGTACCGGCACCGGAATCCTCCCATGCTATTCGGGCTGCTATTGATGAGGCGCTGCTGGCCAAGGAAGAAGGTAAGGAGCGGACCATCTTGTTCAACCTGTCCGGCCACGGTTTCATGGATATGACCGCCTACGACAACTATCTGGCCGGCAACCTGGAAGATTATGAGTATCCGGCGGAGATGGTGCAGGAATCACTGAAGCATCTACCGAAGGTGAAACTGTAAAAAATAATCAAACACGGAGTCACGGAGACACTGAGAAAGGCTTATTAGGGGATTTTTTTGTTTTCTCCGTGTCTCTGTGTCTCTGTGTTAAAATTCGATGACCAAAGTTAAAATCTGCGGCATAACCAACCCCGAGGATGCCCTGACCGCTGTTGAAGCGGGAGCGGATGCCTTGGGGTTTGTCTTTTACAAGGAATCCCCACGCCACATCTTCCCTGAAGAGGCAGCCCGGATCATCAGCCTGTTGCCACCGTTTGTGCAGGCGGTGGGGCTGTTTGTGAACGAAGCACCTGAAGTTGTCAATCAGGTCAGCCGGAACTGCAGGCTGGGACTGGTACAGTTGCATGGTGATGAGACACCGGACTACTGCAGAAAGATTGAGCAGCGGGTCATGAAGGCCTTTCGGGTCCGTTCCCTGACCTGTCTTGATCCGATCGCCGATTACCGTATGTCCGGTTGCCTGCTGGATGCCTATTCACCGTCATTCTATGGCGGCACCGGCATGAGTTTTAACTGGGAGATCGCCCGCGAGGCGATGACACGTGGCCACCGGATTGTACTGGCGGGCGGGCTGACCCCGGACAACGTGGCTGAGGCGATCCGCCAGGTACGTCCCTATGCCGTTGATGTATCCAGCGGTGTTGAATCTGCACCCGGCAGAAAAGATGCAGACAAGGTACGAGAGTTTATACGCAATGCAAAGGAAGCCTTATAATGAAACAACCGGATAAACACGGCCACTTCGGCATCCATGGTGGCCGGTATGTGCCTGAGACGCTGATGCCAGCCCTGAAGGAGCTGGAAGAGGCCTATGCCCATTACCGCAACGACAAGGAGTTCAAGCAGGAGTTCCAATACTACCTGCGGGAATATGTGGGGCGTCCTTCGCCGCTCTACTTTGCCGAAAAACTGACCCGGCAGTTGGGTGGTGCCAAGATCTACCTGAAACGGGAAGACCTGAACCATACCGGCGCCCATAAGGTCAACAACACCATTGGCCAGGGTCTGCTTGCCAAGCGGATGAAAAAGGAGCGGGTGATCGCCGAGACCGGTGCTGGCCAGCACGGCGTAGCCACCGCCACCATTGCAGCCCTGTTCGGGATGCAGTGTGAGGTGTTCATGGGGGCCGAAGATATCCGGCGTCAGGCACTTAACGTCTTTCGGATGAAGCTGCTGGGGGCCACGGTTAATCCGGTGACTGCCGGTACCGCCACCCTCAAGGATGCCATGAACGAGGCGTTGCGGGACTGGGTCACCAATATCCGTAACACCTTCTACGTGATCGGCACCGTGGCTGGACCACACCCCTATCCGATGATGGTCCGTGATTTTCAGTCGGTAATCGGTACTGAGGCAAAAAAGCAACACAAGAAGGTTGAAGGACGCCTGCCAGATGCCTTGGTGGCCTGCGTTGGTGGTGGCAGTAACGCCATGGGGCTGTTCTTCCCCTTTTTAAAGGATACCGGTGTCCGCCTGATCGGGGTTGAGGCTGCCGGGCACGGCATTGCATCCGGCGCCCATGCTGCACCGCTCTGTGCCGGTCGTCCCGGCATCTTGCACGGCACACGCAGCTATCTGTTGCAGGACCCCCACGGACAGGTTGCCAATGCCCATTCAATCTCAGCCGGTCTGGACTACCCCGGCGTCGGGCCGGAACATGCCTGGCTGAAGGACACTGGCCGGGCAGAATATGTCTCCATTACCGATGATGAGGCATTGGAAGCGTTCCAACGCCTGACCCGTGAAGAAGGAATCATGCCGGCCCTGGAATCATCCCACGCCATTGCCCATACCCTTAAACTGGCCCCCACCATGCCCAAAGATCAGACCATTGTGGTCTGCCTCTCAGGCCGGGGTGACAAAGATATTCATACAGTGGCAGATGCACTGGGCGTAAAGTTCTGATATAGTCTTTAACCAGTTACCAACCTATCCTGGAGGATTGCATGCGACTGATTACCCGCTCTGATTTTGATGGTCTGGTCTGTGCTGTACTGCTGAAAAAAGCCGGAATTATAGAATCATACAAGTTTGTACACCCTAAAGATGTACAGGACGGTAAGATCGAGGCCAATGAAAATGATATAGCCGCCAACATCCCCTATATCCCAGGCTGCGGACTCTGGTTTGACCACCACATGAGCGAGGATGAACGGCTTAAGTTTAATTGTGATTTCAAGGGTGAAAGCCGCTGGGCTAAAAGCTGTGCCAGAGTGATCTATGATTACTACGGCGGTGCCGCCAAATTCCCCGGCATTGAAGCGATGATGACTGCGGTGGACAAGACCGATTCCGGTGATCTGACCGTTGATGAAGTGCTGAACCCCCAGGGTTGGATCCTGCTTTCCTTTATGATGGACCCCCGCACCGGCCTGGGACGCTACAAGGATTACCGGATCAGCAACTATCAACTGATGGAAGAGCTGATCGAGATGTGCCGCACCATGCAGATTGAAGAGATCCTGGCCAATCCTGATGTCAAGGAGCGTATGGTTCGCTATGCCGAGCAGGAGGCTGCCTACAAACAGATGATTCAGGAACATGCCACGGTTGATGGCAAGGTACTGATCATTGATCTACGTAACGTTGAAGAGATCGTAACCGGTAACCGCTTTGTGGAATACAGCCTCTATCCTGATGTCCTGACCTCTGTTCGTATCATGTGGGGCCTGAACCAACAAAATACCGTTTTTGCGGTGGGACACAGCATTATCAATCGCGGTTCAAAGGTCAATGTCGGTTCACTGATGTTGAAAAACGGCGGAGGCGGACACTTCCAGGTCGGCACCTGTCAGGTGGAGAATGATAACGTTCAAAAGAGCTTGCAGGATGTGGTGGATAAGCTCAACTCATAGCCAAATCAGCACACTGTTTAGCATCACTAAAAGCCGCGTTTTCGCGGCTTTTTTTGTTGACGATGAACGTTTGTTCAGGTATCTAGCAAAAACTTGTTTTATTTTCAAAAGGAGGACGGACGATGCATCTTGTTGACCAAATCAAAGAAAAGGCCAAAAAGAATCTGCAGACCGTGGTACTGCCGGAAAGTTACGATGAGCGGATGCTCTATGCTGCAGAAAAGATCGTCAAGGAAGGGCTTGCAAAGCTGGTCATTCTTGGTGACCCGGCCAAGATTCAGGCTGAGGCCACAGCCAAAGGGATCAATCTGTCTGGCGTAGAACTGCTCAATCCGGCTGACTCACCTAAACTTGATCAGTACATCGCAGACTTTGTTGAACTGCGTAAATCCAAGGGAATGACTGCTGATGAAGCAAAGAAGCTCCTGACTGCCGATGACAATCTTTACTATGCCGGTATGATGGTGCGTAACAACGATGCTGGCGGTGAAGTAGCTGGCGCCACCGGCACCACCGGTAATGTGCTGAAGGCAGCCTTCCAGACTGTGGGACCTGCTGCAGGGATCAAGACCGTATCATCCTTCTTCCTGATGATCACCAAGACACCGTCCTTCGGTGAAAACGGTATCATCCTGTTTGCTGACTGTGCCGTGAACCCCAACCCGGATGCCCAGGCCCTGGCAGAGATCGCCGTTGCCACGGCTGGCAACTGCAAGGCATTCCTGGATGTTGAGGCTCGCGTCGGTATGCTTTCCTTCTCCACCAAGGGCAGTGCAGCACATGCTGATGTGGACAAGGTCACCAAGGCAGCTGAGATTGCCAAGACCATTAAGCCTGATATCCAGATCGATGGCGAACTGCAGGCAGATGCAGCACTGCTGCCCAAGGTTGGCGAGAAAAAAGCACCGGGCAGTCCCGTAGCTGGTAAAGCCAACGTCCTGATATTCCCTGACCTGGATGCCGGTAACATCGCCTACAAACTGGTTGAGAGGGTGGCTGGTGCTGAGGCGGTGGGACCAATTATTCAGGGCCTGGCTAAACCGGTCAACGACCTCTCCCGTGGCTGCTCAGTGGATGACATCGTCAACGTGGTGGCCATTACGGCGGTACAAGCCGGGGCTTAAAGCATACACGAAATACAACGACCAACAAAAAAGCCGACCCCATTGGGGCCGGCTTTTTTGTGTGCAATATTAAACGTAACTTAGTATGCCTCGTGATTCTCCAGTACATCCTTCTCCGTAACCGGAGCCCTGAAGAGACGGTAAGCCCATATTTTGTAAAGGATTACCGTTGGCACAAAGATACCGGCAACCACCGTCATAATAGCCAGCGTATACTGACTGGACGATGAGTTAAAGATGGTCAGACTGAATGCCGGATCAAGGCTGGAAGGAATCAGGTTCGGGAACAGACCTGCCACACCGGTTACCACCACAAAGACAATGGTAAGACAGGAAGCGGTAAAAGCACTAAGCGGCTTCTTCAGCATCATAAAGCCCTCAACTGCAACCAGTGACAGTACGGCAATGGCTGGTACCACAAACAGAACCGGAACCTTCATGTAGTTATTATACAGTTTGGTTGCATAGGCGGTGTAGCCCAGGAAGACCACAGCGATCAACAGCAGCGGAATCCAGAGCAGCTTTGCCAGGGCAAAGGCACGGGCAGACAGTTCGCCAGTAGTCTTAACGGTGGCATACAGGGCACCATGTACCGCAAAGAGGAACACGAACAGCAGGCCGGTTAAAATACCGTAGGGGTTAAGCAGTGAGATCAGACCACCATGATAGCCAGCTGCATCCATTGGCAGGCCGCTGAAGATGTTGCCAAAGGCTACGCCGAACAACAGGGCAGGCAGAAAACTGGAAACAATGATGGCGGTATCCCAACTGCTCTTCCAGAGGGGGCTGTCAATTTTGCCACGGAACTCAAAGGAAACGCCACGAACAATCAATGAGAACAGCAGCAACAACAGGGCTGTGTAGAGATAGCTGAACATCAGCGCATAGGTGGTTGGAAAGGCCGCAAAGGTGGCCCCACCAGCGGTCAACAACCAGACCTCGTTACCGTCCCAAACCGGTCCGATCGAATTGATCAGAACCCGCTTTTCAGTATCATTCTTGGCAATGAAGCCGGAAAGAAAACCAATGCCAAACACGAAGCCATCCAGCATGAAGTAGACAGACCAAAGCACTGCCCAGAGCACGAACCAGGTAATTTGTAGCATTTCCATATTACGCTACCTCCTTTGCCGGAATCATGCCGGAATGACTTTTTTCTGGTCCTAATTTTGCGTATTTGACCAGCAGATAGATATCAATGGCACCCAATAGGCCATACAGGGCGGTATAACCAATCAGTGATCCCAATACCTGCAAGGAGGTTACTGATTTTGATACACCGACTGCAGTTTTCATGACACCATAGACAGCCCAGGGTTGACGTCCCAGCTCAGCGACCAACCACCCTAGCTGTATGGCAAGGTAGGGAAGTGGAATTGCTGCAACCATGATAAACAGGAAGATCTTGAAATCAACAAAGCGGCTCCAGCGCGGCATGATCACCGCCAGGAAGGCCAGGCCGGCAATCAGTGCGCCAAGTCCGGCCATAATCCGGAAACTCAAGAAAACAGGCAAAACCGGAGGCCGTTCGTCTTTGGGAAAATCTTTCAGCCCCTTGACCTCTGCATTGGTATCATGGAAGGCGAGGAAACTGAGTGCGCCAGGCACTGAGGCGGTGGCAACGGCATTACGCTCGTTAGCCTCATCAGGCCATAACATCAGGTGCATTGGGGCACCTTTCTGAGTTTCCCAAACCGATTCCATGGCAGCAAACTTAGTCGGTTGCACCTTGGCAATTTCCACCGCATGAAAGTCACCGGTAACCGCCACGGCAAGGCTGGAAACAAAGGCAAATACAGCAGCATTTTTAAAGGAACAGACAAAAAACGGGACTTCATTTTTCTTTAGCAGATGCCAGGCAGCAATCCCCATCACAAAAAAACCTGCCAGCACATAGCCCGAGGTAACTGTATGCAGAAACTTGAACCAGGCGTAAGGGTTAAACACCACGGCCGCAAAGTCATTCATTTCAGCACGACCATTACGCAGTACAAACCCAACCGGCTTCTGCATCCAGCCGTTGGCTATCAGAATCCAGAGAGCGGAAAGGTTCGTACCGAAGGCTGCTAACCAAATGGTGGTGGCGTGAGCTTTCTTGGAAAGTTTATCCCAACCAAAGATCCAGACGCCGATAAAAACCGACTCAAGGAAAAAAGCGGCAGTTGCCTCAATGGCCAATGGCGCTCCAAAGATATCACCCACATAGCGGGAGTATTCGGCCCAGTTCATACCAAACTGGAACTCTTGAGTAATACCGGTGACCACACCCAGGGCAAAGTTAATCAGGAACAACTTTCCCCAGAACTTGGTCATCCGCAGGTAGGTTTCGTCACCAGTCTGCACATATCTGGTTTCAAACCAGGCAGTTAAAACAGAAAGACCTAACGTAAGCGGGACGAAGATGAAGTGGAACATGGTGGTGACTGCGAACTGCAGTCGGCTGAGGGCGACGATGTCCATGCTTCCTCCTTATGGGTAGTCAGGCGGTCATTGTGCCGCCATGAAGGAGTGTACTCGGACTTTTTTAAAAATCAAGCACAAAAAGACCAACTTGATCCTTAATGTCATGATACATATATTCCAATATTACGAAACATACTGTTTTTACGGTTATTGTTGCGGGATTAAAATGAGAGAATACTCACAAATAAAAAAACTATTTTTCAGACATAGCGTAACGGGTCGTTTAAGCCAGCCTCGCTAAATCCTTTGAGGCGTAGACGACAGGAATCACAGACACCACAAGAGAGTCCTTCCGGGGTTGGGTCGTAGCAGGAGTGGGTCTGGCTGTAATCAACCCCCAGTGCAGTGCCTTGCCTGATAATCTCTGCCTTGGTCAGATTAATTAACGGAGTATGAATAGTGAACTGCCCGGTCCCCTCTACCCCGGCCTTCGTCGCCAGGTTGGCCATCCGCTGGTAGGCATCAATATACTCGGGACGACAATCAGGGTAGCCAGAATAGTCCAGGGCGTTCACGCCGATGAAGATATCGTAGGCGCCTAAAACCTCAGCCCAACCCAGGGCAAAAGAAAGAAAGATGGTATTACGGGCTGGCACATAGGTAACCGGGATATCGTGCCCTACCCCTTCTTTAGGCACCTCAATTTCACTGGTTAATGCGCTGCCTCCCACCTGGCGCAGATCAAAGGCAACCACCAGATGCTCAACCGCCCCCAGCTTCTTTGCATTGGCGCGGGCCAGATCAAGCTCATGACGGTGGCGCTGACCATAATCAAAGCTGATGGCATAGGGGGTAAACCCCTGATCCTGGGCAATGGCCAGACAGGTGGTGGAATCAAGACCTGAGCTATAGAGAATAACGGCTTTACGCATAATAAAAACCTCCCTGACAGATAACTGTTCAGGGAGGATAACGGGTCAGGTCGAAAGGGTCAAGGATTACACGCTTCGTCAAGCACCTGCTTGACCTCTTGGGCGCATCATCTGCCCCGAGGGGACAGCTCTCTGCAGCGCCCCAACGTACAGGCACCGGTCATGCGGCGGATATCCTCCACCGTAGTTGCACCGTCTTGTTTCGCCTGCCGGATTACCCCAGCGGTAACGGTACTGCAAAAACAGACCAGTTCATCATCGTTCATCGAAAAAACCTCCTGAAACAGTATCAACCATAAAAAAGCAGTTTCACGCAACGGTGCAACGGCGTAACGTTTAAAAACAAAGACTTGTGAAAATCAGACCAATCACCTGAAAGGTGAAGCCACTTTTAAAATAAAGTTTTGATTTTCTTTGCGTTCGTAGCGGCGTTGCGTGAGTAAATGCCATTTCAGTATCAATGATCATGCCCGCAGCACGCTTCCTGGCGCTGCTGATGCTGCAGCGGCTTAATCAACGGCCCGCCGTTGCAGTCGCTGCACTCAAGCTGAATCGTGGTATGGGTGATATGAAAACGGTGCTCAAGGGCATGTTCAATCCGGTGCAGCAGATCGCTGCGCCGGTCCTCATAGCCTGTTGCAACCTCAACATGTACAGACAGTGCGGTGATGTGCGAACAGACCGACCAGACATTCAGATGGTGCAGGTCCCGGACCCCTTCAACATCGCGGATGGCTGCTGCCACCTCTGCCAGATCTAGCCCCCGCGGTGCTCCCTCCATCAGGATGTGGGTGGCATCCCGCAGTACCCGGCCTGCCCCGGTCAGGATCAGCAGGCCGATGGCGGCAGACAACAGGGCATCCAGCAGATACCAGCCGGTATAGTACATTACGATCCCGCCGATGATCACCCCCACCGATGCTGCAGCATCCCCCACCACATGCAGAAAGGCGCTCTTCACATTCAGGTCGTCATGGCTGTGGCTGTGCAAGGCCCTGGCGGCCAACAGGTTCATCACCAGACCGATCACGGCAATCAGCAGCATCGGCCCGCTTTTCACTGCCTGCGGCGCAGCAAAGCGGGCCCAGGCCTCATACAGAATCCCTGCTCCCATCAAAAAAACGGTCAGGCCATTGATAAAGGAGGCGAACACCTCGGAACGGTGGAATCCATAGGTATGCCGCTCAGAAGTAGGCAGACCGGCCAACTGCACGGCAGCCAGCGACAGCACCAAAGCAAACAGGTCCAGAAAGACATGGGCAGCATCGGACAACAGCGCCAACGAATTGGTCCAGAGACCACCAGCCACTTCAGCAACCAGGGTTACTGTGGTCAGGGCGATCGCAATCTTGAACTTCCCGGTTATACGGGTATCAAGCGAGGTCATACAACGGTCTCCCGTCCAGAGCTACAGGAACAACTGCAGGAGCAGCTGAGGCCTTTCGCCTTGCCAAAGGCCTCGCGCCCCTCTTTATACGCCAGCCAGGCAATGCCGCCCGCGCCAACCGCATCAAGCCAGCCCAACCCGGTCAGCTCATACCCGACACTGGCAATCATCAGCACCACAGAAAGATAAAGACAGGCACGGGAGCAGGCTGCATCAGCAAGGATGGCCGGTGACTCCAGGGCATGCCCTACCTTGTTCTTCTGGTGGATCAGGAACCACATGAACGAGATTGAAATCAGGGAGATGATGATCCCCCAGAGTGTTGTCTCCGGCTTGTGACTGCTGTAGAGGTTGATGCCTGCAGTCAGCAACAGACCGACCGTTAGCAGGTAGAAGACTGCACCGGTAATCCGCAAGGCACGCTGCTCAAACTCATCCCGCTGCTCACCGCCGTTCTGCCTGATCCTGCGCAGCATGTGCCAGACCCCCACGGTCGAGATCACCTCAATAAAGGAATCCATCCCGAAACCGAACAGCGACAGGGTCTCATCAGCCAGACCAAACCAGACCGATCCGGCGCCTTCTGCAATGTTGTAGAAGATGGTAAACAGCGCCAGCCAGTTTGCCCGTTGCAACCACTGTTCTCTGGTCATACCCTTCCCTTCTGTCAGGCTACTTTGCAAACAGCGCGGCCCGTTGCGTTGCCTCATTGGCTGCAATCAGACCGGCCAATCGCACTATCTCCAGCACCTCCGGGTGCCGAAGGGAGTAGTAGATCTTCAGGCCATCCTTGCGCTGGTTCAGGATACCGCTCTTCAACATGGTCTGCAGATGGCGGGAGGTATTGGACTGTTCATGTCCAATGGCCGGAAAGATCTCGCAGACACAATGTTCGCCATCCCGTAGCAGCTCGATGATTCTGAGACGGGTAGGCTGGGCAATCGCTTTGAGGACTTCAGCGCTGTATTCAAGAGTGTTCATATCATTTCCTTTTCTTCAAAAACATTCTACGAAAGCTGATCCACACCCGTCATCTAAAACCACGCCTTATGTAGCCATGCTGGATTAAGGTCGATTCCCGCAAAACGCTTTCAGAAGTGCTAAATGCAATAACCTGCTGCGGTGATTCGTGCTGCTCTTCAAACAGCTTCGTGAAACGCTGTGGCTTATAGCTTGTACGTGCGGTGCCGTACTCCAAAATCGGCCTATCATCACTTAATACCGGGGCGTTTGCAGCTATATCAGCAAGTCCCTTTGCACCCATCATAAAACTGGCCGCAAGTACCGCAGGTTTGTTCAAGAAATGTTCTTCAGATCCCGGAAGCCCGAAAAACAGGTCTCCAAATACCTTCGGGTTATTTTTCAAAGCTGCGACACTGCCCACGCCTAACGTCAGGCTTCTATCCGGCGATCCGATGAGCAGCAGTTCGGCATAGTGGTTGTACCAAAGCGTACTGTTGGGAAACTCGGAAATAAAGGTTTTTATGACCGCCTTCAGTTGCTGTTCAGTGAAAAAACCAACCGGCAGGAACTGTGATATAATGCCATTTTTTGCCAGTCGCTGCTTGGCATGCCGATAAAATTCAACATGATAAAAGGCAGATGCCTGTGGCCTGAATACCTGACCCACTTCAACTGAAATCAGGTCGTATTTTCTGTTGGTATTCCTGAGATAATTATTGCCGTCTTCTGCAATGAAGTGCGTCCTTGGATCGTTCAGCCAATCGGCCTGAAAATGTTTTCTAAGCACGTCAGGAATACTGCTTTCAAGATCAACACAGTCCAGCCTCGTAACGTCATAATACAGAAACCGGCTCGGTGCCTGACCAACGCCAATGCCTACAACCAAGACCTCTTTTGCTGTTGGGTACAGCAGCATCGGAAGGTGCGCCGCCATAACCTGATGGCCCTTGGACTTCTGCCCCTGCCACATACGGTCAAGCTCCATTTTAGTGTCACCGTTTCGTTCGACGACCGAAATGAAGGCGCTTTTCCCCTCTACAAAGTCAATAAGAGTTCTTTCTCTGGCAAGGTAGTCGACCGGCAGTCGCACCCCTGTTGCTGTTGCCAACAGTCCCCATATCAGCAAGCTGACAACCACAGTCAACGCTTTGGCTTGGTATGCTACTCCCTTTGAAAGAAATACGATTAGTACGATTCCCAGGATGAGGCAAAGCAGCGTAACTGCAAGCAAGGTGGTGTGCATCCCCCAAAAAGGCAGCAATATGAAGCCGGTTATAAAAGAACCGGAGACACAGCCGGCCGTATTGATCGCAAGTACCCGCCCAACTCGCTTGCCGCTACTGAAATGAGTATTTCTGATACAGCCGAACAACAGCGGAAACGAAAGGCCAGAAAGCATCGCGGGGACAAACATGAGGAGCAGGCAAAGCAACAGAATAACAACAGGTGACTCACTGGATGCAGCCCAGTCCCAGGCAATTATCGGCAAGAGTAGCGAAACCAGGACAAAAAACGCACTCAGGATTTGTACCGCACCAAGCAGAGCCGTCTCATTGCCGGATGGCCGCCTGCAGTGTACCAAATAACTGCCGACGGCGATGCCAAGCAGGGCGATCAACAGGCTGATGGTGTAGGTGTAGACCGTGTTGTGGGTAACAAGTGCAAGAAAACGGGTCCAGAGCAGTTCATAGGAAAGCGCGCAAAACCCAGTAACAAAAATGGCAACGTATACCATCATCCGCTCTGCTGGAGCAGTGAAGCAGGTTTGATTGTTGTACTGAACACTGCCTGATGGCATTGCAGCACAAACATGAAAATTCGCTTGTTTTACAAGATACAGGGCAAAAAATCCGATCCCCTGGGCAAGCAGGCCGATCAGAAACAAGGTGGTGCTAATCCCCAGTTGTGGCAGCAGCACAAAACCGCAGATCAGGCAACCGGCAGCCGCTCCGATGGTGTTCAAGGCATAGAGCAACGCAAGATTGCCTGATGATGTGGGCTTGGACAGATCATAAAACTGGGTTACAAGCGGCAGTGTCCCCCCCATCAGAAACGTTGGCGGGATGATAACCAATCCAATCAGAACAACACGAATAACGGCTATGACAATGCCGTTTTGGAAATACGACGGATACAGCAGTTGATAGGGAATTTCAAACACCTGCAGGAGCAGCTGGCTGAACATGGCAAACGTGCCAACGCCGATCTCAAGCAAGGCATAGACCTTTAACGGCTGTGCATAGCGTTTGGACCTGTCACCAAAATAGTGTGCGCCCAGTGCCATACCGGCAAAAAACAGGGCGACCACCGAACTGACGGCAAAGGTTGTAGCGCCAAAGAGCAGACCGGCTGACCTGATCCAGCAAATTTCGTAACAGAGGCCAACAAAACCTGACAGGAAGAAAAGCGTACACAACGTAGCGTGGAAATAGCGACTCACTTGTGTCCTTAGTGACTATGCCGATGATGGATGTCCGGCATCGCTTGCCCGAAAATCACACCGACCAGTCCTAATCCCGAGCCTAGATAAAGCAGGCCAGCAAGAAGCGCAGCAGGCATTTTCCCCACAATGGCTTTGCAGGCAACCGGAGAAACACCGAACAAAATTGCTGACAGTAGTGATGTATGGAGTCCTTTTTTAGCCATATTCCTGTTACAACAAGCCCCTGACATGCCACAGATTGGAGGGCAAACTGCCGCAAACTCACCAGCACTTCATACCTATTTTCTGCCGACTATGCCAGAGCCCGGTTCAACAATCAATCTCATAGGAAGTCAACCAATGCTTTAGTGCCTTGAATTATGTTGACCATAAATGTAACACATGATACATGACGCAACATGTGTTACCAAATCACAGCATCTTCCTACGGAATTACATCTTGACATTCCTTCCCGCTCCATACGAAATCAGGGTTTCCGGGAGGAACCAGTATGAAAAATGTACACCAGCAAAAAATGCCGCCAACCGGGTTAACATGGCTGCTGTTTTTTTATTGTGTGCCGTCAAAGCCGGTAAAGAACCGGATGAAAATATGGCGCATACTTCTTAAAAATGGGGCGCTTCCATTTAAGGGCTCCGTGTATCTCTTACCCTATTCAGATGACCATCGCGAACTTTTGCAGTGGTTAATCACCAGTGTTATCGGGATGGATGGCGAAGCTGACTTTGTGCAGGTTGATTCAGTTGCCGCCACTTCAAACCAGCAACTTATTGAAGCCTTTGACCAGCAGAGAGAAAAATCCTATGTGGAGCTTGAGCGCAGTCTTAATCTGCTGGTCAGGCAGCTTGAAAAAGGCGAAGCGCTGCAAGACACCTCTGTACTGCTGAAAGAATTCAATCGGCTGTCACGAGACTTTCAAGGAATGCAGCGAATTGATTTTTTTACTTCAACCACAGGTGAACGTATCAAAGAGAAATTCAGGCTGTATTCAACCTATTTTTCTGATGAAACCGAGAAAGGACACATAATGGCCAGCAACAGTATTCCGGTCTGTCAGATCTCTGACTATAACGGCAAAACATGGGTGACCCGCACACGTCCATTTGTTGATCGAATGGCTTCAGCGTGGTTGATCAGAACATTCATTGATCAACGCGCCACGTTTGGCTTTGTCGATGAAGAGACAGCTCAGCAAAATTCCGGCGATGTCGTAACGTACGACATGGTTGGGGCTGATTTTACCCATATCGGTGATATGACCACATTTGAAGTCTTGCTTGCGTCATTCTCACTCTCGCAGCCGGGACTGACCCGGATTGCCCAGATAGTTCATCAGCTTGACCTTAATGACGACAAATACACGCCCCACGAAACCGAAGGAGTACGGGGGATTCTTGAAGGAATACGTAAAACGGCGACTGACGATGCAGAGGCGCTGACCAAAGGAATGACGGTTTTTGACATGCTTCTGGCAGCTTCGGCATAGGGGGGCGATGTGTATGTGTATGTTTGAGGTTAAGCATGTCTCAAAATCTTACGGGCCGGTACCATCGCTGCATGCTGTGAGCTTTGTGCTGCACCCTGGCAGTATTACCGGCATCATTGGTCCAAACGGCGCAGGAAAATCAACATTGCTTAAAATCATGTCCGGCTTTGAAATGCCGGATGCGGGACAGGTTATTTTTAATGGCATGCCGTTGTCCTCTTTTACGATGATAAAGCAGCATGTTGCCTTTATGCCGGAACAGTTGGAGATCTATCCTGATTACACGGTAGGCTCTTTTTTAGACTTTCTGCATCGAGCCGCAGGAAAGGAAGATAGTGATCTGTTGCAGCAACTTGGTCTTCTGGAGGTGCGTCATAAACAGATAAAACATTTGTCAAAGGGATACCGTCAGCGGGTTAAACTCTACTTCGCCCTCTGCAATAATCGTCAGATCGTTCTGCTCGATGAACCCTTTGATGGATTTGACCCGATCCAGTTACGAGATATTTTTAAAATTATCCTGTCAGAACAGAACAAAGGCCGGACGTTTGTTGTTTCAATTCACCAATTACAGGACGCGGAGAGAATATGTACCGATTTTTTACTCATGAAGGAGGGATCGTTGATTGCCGAGGGTAGTATGTCGAGTTTGACAGAAAAATATGGACTTACGGCCCCGTCCCTTGAAGACGTTTTCATGGAGGCCCTTCAATGAGACGCTTCCTGATTTTGTTAAACAAAGAAGTACGCGACCTGTTGTTATCCCGCGCAGCATTTGTACTCTACTTACTGACCTGTATTACTATCGGCTACAGCTTTTTTACTGCCGTATCACTCTACAGTACCGCCAGCATGTCTGCCGTAGATAATCCCTTGTACGCCACAGGATTTGAGCCGGTTCCCGGTGTATTTGCTCCAACAGTTGGCGGCCTGTTCATTGTTTTTTCGCTCTTTCTCCCCTTTGTTCTGATATCCCGCGTTACCCTGGAACAACAGCACAACACCCTGGCAGTTCTACTCCAGGTGCCATATTCATGGGGTCAGATTGTTGCCGCCAAACTTCTGGCGGCAACACTTTTCATCACAACACTTCTGGGGCTCATGCTCCCCGCAGCCGTAATATGGATAATATGGGGCGGGCATCTTCCTCTTGTAGAATTTGCTCTGCTTGCTGCAGGCTACCTGTTGTACGGCTTTTTTGTTGTTTCCGTATCATTTTTTGCTGCATCTTGCTTTCCTGATACGGCCAGGGCGTCCATAGCCGCCATTTGTTTGATTATGGCCTCATGGCTGTTGGACTTTGGCCGTGACATGAATGTTTCACCATTAATAACAGTGGCAGCGAATGCAAGTGTCACCCAGGCGCTCAAACAGATTGAAGGCGGAATACTTGCAATACGAACCGTACTGTATCTTATGATTCTTTCGCTGACATTGTGTGTATCAGGCTACTGGCTTCTCAGGTTCGACCTTCGTGGTAAATGGCGCTATCTCTTGACAACTATGCTAGCTTGCAGCGCCATTACAACTGCATCATGGTTTCTGTATCAGTCCCTCGACCTGACAGAGAGCAGACGCAACTCATTCCCGCCCCACATAGTAAAATCGCTTCAATCACTTCCAGACCTGGCAGTCAGCATTTACCTGGAAAAAACCGATACCCGTTACAAGGACTACCAAAAATCATTTTTAGAAAAGCTGCTGTTGGTCAGAAATGATGTGCAGGTAACATTCATAACCGGGGAAACGCTGAAAGATCAGTACGGTAAATTCATCTATCGTATTGGAAACAGGGAAGATACCACCTTCTCCAACAGCACAGGAGAAATATTCCCGCTGCTCTTTAGCATTGCCGGCATCAAACCGGAGGCTACTCCTGAACAACCACACTATCCGGGCTATCCACTGGTTGTCTCGTCTCAACGGCAGTCATCGGTCATTTGGATGTACTTATTGATAATACCGGGCGGCTTGGTTGCTCTCTGGTGTGGTTTCACAGCATATTTAAAAAAGAGGAAATAACCTGATGAAAAAAATTATTTTAACAACGCTAGCTCATGTTCTGCTAGGCGTGCTTGTCAGCCCTGTTTTTGCAGGGCCTCCACTTGCTACCAACGATGCAGGTACAACCCGTGTTGGATCGGTCGAGATTGAACTGAATGGCACCTATGGTTACGACAAGCAGTCAGTTTCCGGCAATACCACGACAACCAACAAAAACGATCTTGAAGTAAAAATCAGTACAGGGCTTTCTCCGAAACTGAGTGCATCTCTTGCAATTCCCTATACCGTCCAACTTAGATCAAACACGGATAATAATGTTTCCAGTGTTGACGGATTTGGTGACATGAATTGCAGCTTAAAATACGCCGTTACTGAACTATCTGGAATAAAATTTACGGTGAAGCCATGGTTCACTATGCCTACCGGCGTTTATAGCAAAGGGCTTTCTGAGGGGCGTTGGCAAACAGGCGGTTTATTGATAGCAACAAAAGAAATTGCTGATGGCAAATATGCTCTGCACGCAAACATTGGCTATGAATATCACACGTATCGAACTGACGAAGCAAAGGCCGTAACTCGTAATAATCGCTGGTCAGCATCAGTTGCCGGTGAGGTAGCTATTGTTAAGGGACTTGTTATTGCAACTGATGTCGGTCTCGCCACCAACCCACTGAAAAGCACTGACACAATGCCTGTTTATGGATTGGCTGGTATACGTTACGAAATCAATAACAACCTTGATATCAATGCAGGTGTTAAGTGCGGTTTAACAAAACCTGAAACTGATGTCACGGCTCTGTACGGGCTTGTTCTTAAATTTTGATTTTAAAGGAGAAAGTAACCATGAAAAAGACATTCATACTTCTAAGCCTTGTTGCAGCGCTTGGAAGCACCACGGTAGATGCCGCAACTCCCGCCAGCTACAACTTTAGCAATGAGATGTTCGGCGCTGAATCCCGATCATTCAGCTCCATAACCGGCAGTTGGCACATTGATCGGGATAACAACAATCCTGTGTATGCCGTTGACGGCAGAAAGTGGGAAAAAGGGGTTGCTGCAAGCGGCGTGGCAGATAAAGCCAAGGGGCTCTATGGGGAGCGATATGCCGAATTTTTAGACAATCTTGAGGCCTACAAATATTTCCCGTTAACAGTGCTTAAAGATGTTACCGACTTCAAAAACGGCACCATTACGGTTTCATTTAAAGGAGTCAGTGGCAGGATTGATCAGGCCGCCGGTATTGCCTTCAATATCAAGCCTAATGGTGATTATCTGGTAATACGTGCTAACGCTCTGGAAAACAACCTGGTGCTTTTCAAAATGGTGCGTGGGAGACGTTCTTCCGTACAGTGGGTACGTAATGCACCCACAGCTACAAATCAATGGCACACCCTACAGGTCGTAATTAATGGGTCTAAAATCGAAGGTTATCTGAACGGTAAGAAGTAGTCGTCCCTGAAAAAGTCGTCTTTTTCCTCAGACCGCATTTAATTGTAGGGGGAGTTGCCTTCCCCACCCGAAAATAGCCCGTTCTTTTACAAGCCAAAATAAGAGGAGCTTGAGCAGCTTC